>Ga0209913_1000147_pt1 | contig 71906 bp, 65 predicted proteins | sample PersoiDNA2013203_FD_185805 | JGI IMG/M metagenome (GOLD analysis project Ga0209913, IMG submission 185805) | Permafrost soil microbial communities from the Arctic, to analyse light accelerated degradation of dissolved organic matter (DOM) -... | ecosystem: Environmental > Terrestrial > Soil >...
CGGCCAGCGACTCAGCGCTGCAGGCAAGGCACCCAAACTGATCATCGGCGCCATGATGCGCAAGCTGGTGCATGTGGCATTCGGCGTGCTCAGGTCGGGGAAAATATTTGATCCGACCTTGCACGCCGCTTGACGGGGATAACAGTATCTACTCTTTTAATCCTTCAGCCTCGACAACCAATCGGCCGCCGCCGCCAGCGCCAGTTCCAGTTCCTGCGCCGTGTGCGCCAGCAGCGCCGATACCTCGTCCAGGTGGCCTGCGTCGATGGCTTCTTCGGTGGCGAACGCGGCGCGGATCAGGCGTTTCGTGCCCAGGGTACCGACGGAGCCGCGCACGCCGTGCAGGATGCGCGCCACATCGCTGTGGCGGCCCGCCTGCAACGCTGTTTCGGCGTCGCGCACGGGCGTCATGCCCTTGTTCAGGGCGTCTTCCACCATGCGCCGCAGCACGCCGCGCCCTTTCGCATCGCGGCCCATCACGCGCATCAGCGGCGCCATGGAAAATACTTCCTCATCGGCAAGGGGCACCGGCCCGGCCGTCTGCACTGGCGGGCGCTTCGGCAGGTGGCGCAGGATGACTGCCATCATCTCTTCCACCACCACGGGCTTGGCGATGAAATCGCTGATGCCGGCCGTCATGCAGCGCTCGCGCTCGGACGCCAGCACGCCGGCCGTCATGGCGATCACGGGCAAGTTCAAGCGCAGTTCCGTGCGGATGATATGGGTGGCGCTGAAGCCGTCCATGACGGGCATTTGCATGTCCATCAGCACGATATCGTAGCGCAGCGCTTCCGTGCGCAGCCGTTCCACGGCTTGCAAGCCGTCGCCCACCACATCCAGCGTGGCGCCCATGTGTTCGAGGATGCCGCGCGCCACGGCCTGGTTCAAATGATTGTCTTCCACCAGCAGGAAATGCACGCCGGCCAGTTGCGTGCCCAGCGGCTGGTGCAGGATGCGCTGCTCGCCGCCGTCGTTCTTGGCGATCAGCGCCTGGTGCAGGGCATCGAACAGGCTCGAACCCGTGATCGGCTTCATCAGCACGACATCGGCCTCGGCCGCGCTGGAGATTTCTTCCAGGTGGTTGCGGGCGAAGGCGTTGACCATCACCACGATGGGCTGGCGCTGGCCGCTGGCCGCCTGGCGGATGGCCTTGGCCGTGGCCAGGCCGTCCATGACGGGCATGTGCCAGTCGGCCAGCACCACGTCGTACGGTTGCTGCTGCGCCAGGCGTTCGCGGTACAGTTCGATGGCGGCAAAGCCGGAGTCCACTTCGTCGGCCAGCCAGCCCCAGGCCTCGATCAGCTTGACGATCAGTTCGCGCGTGGTGCGGTTATCGTCTGCAACCAGCAGGCGCAGCTGGCCCAGGGCCGGCGTGCGCCGCGTGTCGGCCGGCTGCGCCAGCATCTCGAACGGCACGCTGAACCAGAAGCGGCTGCCCTTGCCTTCGCTGCTGGCGACGGCGATATCGCCGCCCATCATGTGGATCAGCTGCTTGCTGATGGCCAGGCCCAGGCCCGTGCCGCCGAAGCGCCGCGTGATGCTCTGGTCACCCTGTGAAAAGGCGGCAAACAGCTGCTGTTGCTGCAACTCCGTCATGCCGATGCCCGTGTCGCGCACTTCGAAGCGCAGCCAGGCGCGGCCTTGTTGGCTGTCGGCCAGACTGACGGCCACCACCACTTCGCCGCTCTCGGTGAACTTGATGGCGTTGCCGGCCAGGTTGACGAGGATCTGCTGCAGGCGCTGGGCGTCGCCCACCAGGCGCCGCGGCACGTCGGGCTCGACGGCGATGGCCAGTTCCAGCTCCTTTTCACCGGCATTCATGGTCATCGTCGTGGCCAGCGTGTTCATGACCTCGTCGAGGTCGAATTCGACGGGCGACAATTCCATGCGGCGCGCCTCGATCTTCGAATAGTCGAGCACGTCGTTGAGGATGCCCAGCAGCGACTGGCCCGCCACGCGCACCATGGTCAGATACTTGCGCTGTTCCGTATCGAGCCTGGTATTGCCAAGCAGATATACCATGCCCAGCACGGCATTGAGGGGCGTGCGAATTTCATGGCTCATGTTGGCCACGAAATCGCTCTTCGCCCGGTTGGCCGCCTCGGCCCGGTCGCGCTCCTGTTCCAGTTCCGCCGCGCGCGATTCGAGTTCCTGCTGCAGGCGGTCGCGTTCGCTCATCAGGCCGTTGAACGCTTCCGTCAGTTCGCCGATTTCGTCGCGCTGCTGCACCGGCACGGGGGTGAAGCGGCTGCCGCTGGTGTGCAGGGCCCGCAGGGTGTCGCGCAGGCGTACCAGCGGCGACAGCAGGCGCACGGTGACCCAGCCCAGAACGGCAGCGGCCAGCAGCGAAGCGAGCGTACTCCACAGCACCAGCCGGTACAGCACGCCATCGAACGGTTCGAAGGCATCGTCGAGGGGCAGCGAGGCGGCCAGCAGCCAGTTCACCGATTTCAGGCGCTTGAAGCTGTTGACGGCCGTGATGCCGCGGCTGTTGGTGCTGACCATGCTGCCTTCGCCATCCTGCTTCAGCAGCTGCGTGGTGGTCAGGTTGGCGTTCGGCTGGCGTGGCTGCAGCAGCCGGCTGGTATCGGGGTGCAGCACGTAACGCGGCACGGCGCCGCGCGTGAGGATGAAGTAATAGCCGTTCTTGCCGATCTTTTCCGAGCGCAAGCGCCCCAGCAGGTTGTCCTTGTACAGGCGCAGCACGCCGATCACCACGCCGGCTACCTGGCCATCGGCCGTGAGCACGGGCGCCACCATCTGCACGATGGGCATGCCGCTCGATTTGCCCAGCATCGGCTCGGTGATCATGGGCTGGCGCGTGCGCAAGACGGTTTGGAAATATTCACGCTCGGCCACGTTGATGCCGATGCGGCCCGTGACGAGCGGCATGTCGGCCACGACGGCGCCCTGCGCATCGAGCACCAGCACGTCGTCGAACAGCACCAGCATCGCGCGGCGCGAATAGTAGTCGCGCAATTGGGCGGGCCGGGCGATCAATTCCGGCGGCTGTTGCCTGGCCGTCAGCGTGACGATCTGCAGCAGCATGCCCAGCTTGTCGTCGAGTTCGGCAGCGGTGCGGGTGATCAGGGCAGATTGCTGGCTCAGCAGTACTCGGGTGAAGTCGGCGCGCATGTGCTGCACCTGTATCATGGTGACCAGCGCGATCATGGCGATCGAGGTCAGGCTGGTGGCCAGCGCGACTTTTGCTTTGATGCCGAGAGGCTTCATGATTTCCTTTTCAGTACCGGGCGGCACAGGCGGCAGATAATGCTGTCAGGAATTTTCCTATCAATGCCCCAGCTTGGCAAGCGCCACCGCGCAAATTGCCCGCCCCGAATGGGCTTTTGACGATGTTGCCATATAATTAAAGTCGGAACGTCGTTTATTCAGCGGAAATGCGGTGAAATTGGCACACGGCAACCCTGTATGCAGTAAACTTGTTATTGCATTTTCTAAAAGGTACCGACATGACTGAAGCGCTACTCACTCCCACCTTGCCCACAGTGACCGTGGAAGCGTTGCGTGCGCGATGCTCGACCTGCAGCATGCATCAATTGTGCCTGCCGATGGGCCTCGATGTGGGCGACATGGACAGGCTGGACCAGATCATCGGCCGCCGCCGCAAGATCGTGCGCGGTGCCTCGCTGTTCCGTATCGGCGACTCGTTCCAGAATCTGTACGCGATCCGCCTGGGGCACTTCAAGACGTACCAGATCAATCCGGGTGGTGAAGAGCAGGTGACGGGTTTCCAGATGGCTGGCGAACTGCTGGGCATGGACGCCATCAGCGCCGATCGCCACCACTGTAATGCGGTGGCGCTGGAAGACAGCGAAGTGTGTGAAATTCCTTTTTCCAGCCTGGAACAATTGCTGGGCAATATGCCGACCCTGCTGCGGCATTTCCATCGCATGATGAGCCAGGAAATCACGCGCGAACAAAGCGTCATGCTGTTGCTGGGCAATATGCAGGCGACCCAGCGTTTTGCCGCCTTTATCGTCAACCTGGCCTCGCGCTACGAAGCGCGCGGCTATTCGGCCAGCAAATTTCAGCTGCGCATGTCACGTGAGGAAATCGGCAATTATCTGGGGCTGACCATCGAGAGCGTCAGCCGTTTATTGTCGAAATTCAAGAAGGAAGGCTGGCTGCGCGTCTCCAACCGCGAGATCGAGATCTTGCAGCCGGCCAAGTTGAAAGCCATTACGGCCGGTACCGACCCCTGCAAATAAAAGGCTTACAGTTCTTCATCGGCGTGCAGTGCGATACTGCGCTGCAGCGGCCAGGTCCAGATGCCGGACAGGCGCCATTCTCGTTTGTCGTTTTCCACCAGTACTTGCCAGCGGCTGCGCTCGAGCATCGGCAGCGCGACGGAAAAATTGCCGGCTGCATCGGGCCGTACCAGCAGCTTGATATCCTTTTCCGGCAGGGTCGCATGCGCCAGGTGCAGCTGCAACGGACCCTGGTAAGCCTTGCCGAAGCTGTGCACGGAACCACTCAGGCGCGCTGACGCCACATCATAGGACAGGCTGGTATCCATCGCCAGGTCGCTGGCGATCGTATCGCGCCGCAAGTCCTGGTTGATCGCCTTGCCCTGCTTGTAATAATCACCGACCACCAGCGCATCGGGCTGCGTAAACGCGATATACGCCATGCAGCTGCCAACGACCACGGACAGGCCGGGACCGATCATCAGCAGCCAAGGCCAGCGGTGCTTGTACCACGGTGCAACGGGGGCTTGCAGCTTGAGACTGTCGGACATGGTATTTCTCCTGATTAATTGGCCAATCCCCATGCGGGGACTGGCCTTCCTGCATTAGCGCGGCACGATGAATACCGCGCTTTCACGCACATGCAGCGATGGGTCGTCCAGCGAGTGCAATTCGATCGCAATCTTGTTCGACCCCTTCTCTCCCACGCCGTGCGGCACGCGCAGGCGGATCGGCCAGCCCAGCGTTTCCGTCGGCTGCAACGTCACCTCTTCGCGCGTCAGCAAGGTCAGGCCCGGCAAGCCGGAAGCGCTGATTTTGAAATGCTGGGTTTGCTCCGAAGTGTTCATGATCTGCAAGCGGTAAACGTTTTCGATCATGCCGTCTTCCACTTCGCGTCCCATCGAACCGCGGTCGCGGATCACGTCCATTTTCAGGGGCGTGCGCAGGGCCAGCGACGTACACACGGCGATGATGATCAGGGCCAGGATCGACGTGTAGATCAGCACGCGCGGGCGCATGGCGCGCTGGCGTATCTGCTTCGAACTGAAGTTGTTTTCCATCGCATGGTCGGTACTGTAGCGTACCAGTCCCCGTGGCCGGTCGACCTTGTCCATCACGCTGTTGCAGGCATCGACGCAGGCGGCGCAGCCGATGCATTCATACTGCAGGCCGTTGCGGATATCGATGCCGGTCGGACACACCTGCACGCACAGGGTACAGTCGATGCAGTCGCCCAGCTTGTCGTTGTTGCCGGCCTTCTTGCTGATGGCGCCACGCGGTTCGCCGCGCTTGGTATCGTAGGTGATGATCAGGGTGTCCTGATCGAACATGGCGCTCTGGAAGCGCGCGTAGGGGCACATGTATTTGCACACCTGCTCGCGCAGCCAGCCTGCGTTGCCGTAGGTTGCCAGGCTGTAGAACAAGACCCAGAACCATTCCCAGGGACCGAAGTTCAGGGTGGTCACCGACTGCGCCAGTTCCTTGATCGGCGTGAAGTAGCCGACAAAGGTAAAGCCCGTCCACAGGGCGATGGCGCCCCATGCCAGGTGCTTGGCCGTCTTCTTGAAGGCCTTGCGCACGGAGGGTCCCTGCTTGTCGAGGGCCATGCGCGCGCTGCGCGTGCCCTCGATGCGGCGTTCGACCCACAGGAAGATTTCCGTGTATACCGTTTGCGGGCAAGAGAACCCGCACCACACCCGCCCGGCGATGGCCGTGACGAGGAACAACAAATACGCACAGATGATCAGCAGGGCCGCCAGATAGATGAAATCCTGGGGCCACAGCACGACGCCGAAAATGTAGAACTTGCGCGTGGTCAAATCAAACAGCAGGGCTTGCCTGCCATTCCAGGTCAACCACGGCAAGCCGTAGAACGCCAGCTGGGTAAGCCATACGCATACCCATCGCCAGGTAGCGTAGCGTCCTTTGGCCTCGCGAGGGTAGATCTGCTCGCGGGCCGCATACATCTTGATGACTTGAGGTTCCATTACATCATTTCACGGGCGTCTGGGGATTCGACAGGCTCCAGACATACGCCGACAGCACGTGGACCTTGGACTCGCCGAGGAAATCGCTGAAGGCCGGCATGGTGTTGTTGCGTCCCTTGCGGATGGTTTCCATGATGGTATCGGCACTGCCGCCGTACAGCCAGATCTTGTCCGTCAGGTTAGGCGAACCGAGCATCTGATTACCCTTTGCATCGGCGCCGTGACAGGCCATGCAGGCGCCGAACTTGGCCTTGCCCAGCACGGATTTGACGGGGTCCGAGGTGGAACCGGACAGGCTCAGCACATAATGGGCCACGTTCTCGACATCCTTTTCGGAACCCAGGGCGGCGCCCATCGGTGGCATCTGCCCATTGCGGCCATGCATGATGGTGGTCTTGATGATGTCGGGTTCACCGCCATACAGCCAGTCCTTGTCGGTCAGGTTGGGGAAGCCCTTGTTGCCGCGCGCATCCGAACCGTGGCATTGCGCGCAGTAGGTCAGGAACAAACGTTGGCCGATGGCCAGTGCCTGCGGATCGGCGGCCACCGTCTTCAAGTCCTGGCTCAGGTACTTGTTGAACAGGGGACCGTAGTCGGCTTCTGCCTTCTTCAGCTCTTCCTCGTACTGGCCCGTCGATTTCCAGCCCAGGCTGCCGGCATAGTTGCCCAGGCCCGGGTACAGGAACAGATACGCCAGGGCGAAGACGATGGTGATGTAGAACAACCACATCCACCAGCGCGGCATCGGCGTATTGAGTTCCTTCAAGTCCTCGTCCCAGACGTGGCCCGTGGTGCCGTCGGCAGGCGCGCCGGCGGCTACTTTGACCTTCGACTGCGAGTACAGCAGCACGCCACAGCCGATGATTCCCAGCAAGGACAGCACGATGATGTAGATATTCCAGAAGCCATTGGTAAAGTCAGCCATGGTTGCGCTCCCCTTGTGCCGGCACCGGCGTAGTTACCGGCGCCGCCGGATAGTCGAGCGCTTCGTCGTCGAAAGGCAGGCGCGCCGCCGCGTCGAAGTCGCTATTGCTGCGGCTGAAAGTCCACCACAGGATGCCTGCGAACGTCGTAAAGGAAACCACCGTCATGACGCTGCTGGCGCTGTCAAACAGGTTGTCGATTGCCATGCTAATTCCTTGTTTTGATTAATGTACCGAGGCCTTGCAGATAGGCGACCAGGGCGTCTTCTTCCGTCTTGTCCTGCAGCTGCGCCGGGCCGGCGGTGATTTCGGCATCGCTGTACGGCTGGCCCAGGCGTTTCAGGGCGCGCATCTTCGGCATGATGTCGTCAGGCACCAGCTTGGTCTTCGCCAGCCATGGGTAGGCCGGCATGTTCGACTCGGGTACCACGTCGCGCGGGTTGTTCAAGTGCGTGCGGTGCCATTCATCGCTGTAGCGGGCGCCCACGCGGGCCAGATCCGGCCCCGTGCGCTTGGAACCCCACTGGAACGGACGGTCATACACGAACTCGCCAGCGACCGAATAGTGGCCATAGCGTTCCGTTTCCGCGCGCAGCGGACGCACCATCTGCGAGTGGCAGTTGTAGCAGCCTTCGCGCACGTAAATGTCGCGGCCCGCCAGGCGCAGCGGCGAGTATGGCTTCAGGCCGGCGATCGGCTCCGTCGTGCTCTTCTGGAAGAACAGGGGAATGATTTCGACGGCGCCGCCGATGCTGATCACCACTGTGACCAGTGCAATCAGCAGCCAGGGGTTTTTTTCAATCCATGCATGTGAAAATTTCATTTGCTTTCGCTCCTATCAGGCGTGCGCCGCGTTCAGTTCTGGAATGCGGGCGACGGGGAGTTTGCTGCCGCGCAAGGTCATCCAGGTGTTGTAGCCCATGATGCACATACCCGACAGGTACAGCAGGCCACCGGCCACGCGCACCACGTAGTACGGATACGTTGCTTTCACGCTCTCAACAAAGGTGTAGGTCAGGGTACCGTCCGGATTGACCGCACGCCACATCAGGCCCTGCATCACGCCGGCGATCCACATTGCCGCGATGTACAGCACGATGCCGATGGTGGCCACCCAGAAGTGCACGTCGACCAGGCGCGTGCTGTGCATCTGCGTGCGGCCCGCCAGGCGTGGCAGCAGATAGTAGATCGAACCCATGGTGATGAAGCCCACCCAGCCCAAGGCACCCGCATGCACGTGCGCAATGGTCCAGTCGGTGTAGTGCGACAGCGAGTTGATGGTCTTGATCGACATCATCGGCCCCTCGAAGGTGGCGATGCCGTAGAACGACAGCGAAACGATCATGAATTTCAGGATCGGGTCGGTACGCAGCTTGTGCCAGGCGCCCGACAGGGTCATGATGCCGTTGATCATGCCGCCCCAGCTTGGTGCCAGCAGGACCAGCGAGAAGACCATACCGATCGATTGTGTCCAGTCAGGCAATGCCGTGTAGTGCAGGTGATGCGGGCCGGCCCACATGTAGGTGAAGATCAGCGCCCAGAAGTGGACGATGGACAGGCGGTACGAGTACACGGGGCGCTCGGCCTGTTTCGGGATGAAGTAGTAGACCATGCCCAGGTAGCCGGCCGTCAGGATGAAACCGACCGCATTATGGCCGTACCACCACTGGATCATGGCGTCCTGCACGCCCGCATAGGCGGAATACGACTTGGTGAACGAGGCTGGCATGACGGCGCCATTGACCACGTGCAAAATCGTCACGGCCAGGATGTAGGCACCGAAGAACCAGTTGGCCACGTAGATGTGCTTGACCTTGCGCTTGATCAAGGTACCGAAGAATACGATAGCGTAGGCGATCCAGACGATGGCGATGAGGATGGAAATAGGCCACTCCAGCTCGGCGTATTCCTTGCCGCGCGTCAGGCCCATGGGCAGCGTGACCACCGCGCACAGGATGACTGCTTGCCAGCCCCAGAAGGTGAAGGCGGCCAGTTTGTCGGAAAACAGGCGCACCTGGCAGGTGCGTTGTACGACGTAGTACGAGGTGGCGAACAGGCCGCAGATGCCGAAGGCGAAAATTACCGCATTCGTGTGCAGCGGACGCAAGCGTCCGTATGTCAGCCATGGTATGTCGAGGTTCAGGGCAGGCCAGGCCAGCTGAGCGGCGATGATAACGCCAACCAGCATGCCGATGATGCCCCATACCACAGTAGCGATCGCGAATTGCTTCACGATCTTGTAGTTATAGTTCAGCGATTGATCCACAAAGACTCTCCCTGGAATTACTATTTATGATGGTGGCCAGAGAGTAAGTGTTTGATCGCGAAAAAACTTTGATGTGGATCAAAATTCCCCGGATGAAATAAGCGTAGCTAACTGACATCGAAATAAATGGTGATTTGGGTAAAAAAAGCCATGCAAGATCCCTGCAAGCGCTGGCTTGACATGGCGTAAAACGTGCGTGCAGGCAATGACTTAGAGTGGCTAGTCCAGACACGTCCAAGGCCCGCCATGGAAGACCCGGAACGCCGTGATCCGTTTGATGCCCAGGTGGACCTGGTCGTCGGCAAGGCCGAGGGCACGACCCTGTTCGATCACGGCAAGCTCGCTTGCCTGGTGCAGGCGCCGTCGCCAGGCATCGTCATCTTCGTGCATGGCGTCAATTCCGACTATACGGCCAGCACCTTCATCGGACCGCAAGCGCATTTCTCGCCCCTGATCCAGTTCCGCTGGGGCTACAAGGCCAGCGACAAGGAGTTGCAGCAATATGGCGATTCGGTCTACCTGAACGAATATGCTTACTGGGGCGGCGGCCCGTTCGCCAATGGCTGCTCATCGCTGCCGGATCTGTGGGGCGAGGGTTTGTCGGACGCCCTCTTCCTGTTCATCCATATCGAGCATCTGAATCCCGTCAACGACCGCATCGTGTATGCCTGCCCGCCGCGCCCCTACTTCGTGCTGGCCGCGCTGCGCCTGGCGCACTTGGTGGCGGCCATCCGCCGGCAGCAGGCCGACGTGCCCATCACGCTGGTGTGTCATAGCCAGGGCAATATGGTGGGCATGGCGGCCGCGTTTCTGGGCAATAAGATGGCCGAGGTGCAGGATGCGGCAGGCAAAAGCGGTCGTTGCGTGGCCGATACTTATGTCTTGTGCAACCCGCCGTACAGCCTGTTGCGCAGAAACGATACGGAAGGCTGGCTGCAGGGGCAAGTCAGGGATGTCGACGGCAATGTGGGCCGGCAAAGCGGCGAGGCGCGCCGCCAGACCCTGGCGGCATTTTTCGACATCGTGCGCGGCCAGGCCAAGTTCGATTTCAACAAGCAGACGTTCAATATGCCAGCCTTGCTGGGCGAGACGGGCGCGGGTACGGCGCTGACGAACGTGGCGCTGGCCATCGCTTATGCCAATCACGTGGGCCGGCCCGTGCTGGTGGCGGGCAGCAGCGATAGCGAGAGCGTGACTGCCGTGGTGGTGGCGCCGCCGGCCGTGGTGCGGCCCATCGACCACGAACAGCCATGGTTCCGCGCGCGCGGCGGCAATACCGTGTTCTTGCCGTGGTGGGGCCGACGTTTCGATGCGCGGCCGGGCTCGCAAGGCTATTCGCGTTGAGTGGCCGGAGGGGCGGCCGCTTCCGGCGGCGTATCGTCGTCCTGCAGCACGCGCAGGCCTGGTCCGACGAGGTCGTCGAACTGGCCGCTGTCCGAGGCCGTGAAATACACCCACAGCGCGATGAAGACGACCACGACGCTTAAGGGGATGAGGAGGTAGAGTGCTTCCATGTTCAGGCTTTCCGCAGGCGCAGGGCGTTGGCGATAACGACCGCCGAGCTGGCAGCCATGCCGACGCCGGACAGCCAGGGGTTCAAAAAGCCCAGCGCGGCGGCCGGGATGGCCGTCAGATTGTACAGGGTGGCCCAGCCCAGGTTTTCGCGGATGATGCGCATGCAGCGCGCCGCCGTTTGCGCCGTGTCGAGCACGGAAACCAATTGGCTCGATAGCAGCACCGTGTCCGCATGCGCCTGCGCCAGCGCGGCGCCGGAACCCATGGCGAACGAGACGTCGGCCGCGCTCAGCACGGCGGCGTCGTTGATGCCGTCGCCGACCATCGCCACGACGGCACCCGTCGCCTGCAATTGCTGCACGAAATCGAGCTTTTCATCGGGCAGGCATTCGCCACACGCCGTGTTGATGCCCAGTTCCGTCGCCACGTTTTGCGTCAGCGCTTCCTGGTCGCCACTCAGCAGCACGACTTGCTTGCCGCGCCGCTGGAAATATGCGACCACTTCACGCGCCTCGGGGCGCAGCGCATCGCTGAGCAAAAAGCGCGTGAGCCAGCGCCCCTGCGTGCCCAGGTACAGCGGCGTCATGCCCTGCATGCCGACGGCCGTGTCGCCCAGCGGCGGCCCGGCGATGGCGGCGACAAAGGCCGCATTGCCCAGGCGGTAGCGCACGCCATTGATCACGCCTTCGAGTCCCTGGCCCTGCACTTCCTGCAATTGTTCCGCATGCGCGCGCGCCTGCTGTCCTGGCAACCCTTCGGCGGCGGCCAGGATCGCCTGCGCCAGCGGATGGGCGCTGCCCGCTTCCAGCGCGGCGGCCACTTGCAGGCAAGCATCCTCCGTCATGCTGCCGAGTCCCTCGATCTGTTGCAGCACGGGCCGGCCCAGGGTCAGGGTGCCCGTCTTGTCGAAGACGATGTGGGTGGCGCGGTGCAAGGTTTCCAGCACATGCGGCTGGACGATCAAGACGCCGCGTCGCAGCAGGCTGTCGGTGGCGGCCGCCAGCGCCGTCGGCGTGGCGAGAGAAAGCGCACACGGACACGACACGACCAGCACGGCGATAGCCACGGGCCAGGCCCGCGACGCATCGTGCCAGCTCCAGAAAGCGAATACGGCGACGGCAAACAGCAGCAGGCCCAGCACAAACCAGGCAGCCACTTTATCGGCCCACTGCGCGATTTGCGGCTTGCCGCTGCCGGCCCGTTCGATCAGTTTCAATAAATCGGACAAGGTGCTTTCGCGCGCCGGTTTCAAGACGCGCAGGATCAATGCCGCGCTGGCGTTGATGGCCCCGCCCGGCACCTGTTCGCCCGTCTTGCGCCGCTGCGCCGCGCTCTCACCCGTCAGCAGAGACAAATCGAGCGCGCTCGTGCCTTCGATGATGACGCTGTCGGCGGCGATGGCCTCGCCCGGTTTGACTAAAATGATGTCGCCCACGTCCAGCGTGCCGGCCGGCACCAGGGTGGTGGCGCGGTTGTCGGGAAAGCCCGCCATCAGCGAGGCCGAGGCGGGCAAGGCGTGCTGCAAGCGCTCCAGTGCCGAGGCTGCCTTGCGGCGCGCCTGCAGCTCGTAATAGCGGCTGCACAGCAGCAGAAAGATGAACATCGTGGCCGAGTCGTAATACACCTCGCCGCGGCCCGTAAAGGTCGCCACCACGCTGCCGAAGAAGGCCGCCAGGATGCCCAGCGCCACGGGCACGTCCATGCCCAGCGTGCGTGCGCGCAGGCTGGCCCAGGCGCCCTGGAAAAACGGCATGGCTGAATAGCAGATGGCCGGTAACGTGAGCAGCAGGCTGGCCCAGCGCATCAGGCTGGCCATACTGTCGTCCAGGGTGCCGTCCTCGGCGGCCAGGTAGGCGGGCGCCACGTACATCATCACCTGCATCATCGACAGGCCCGCCACGAACAGCTGGCGGCCCAGGGTCTTGCTGGCTTTTTGCAGGCGCTCGCCATGGCGCACGGCGTCATATGGATACGCCGTGTAGCCGACTTGCCGCACGGCTTGCAGGATGTCGCCCGGTTCACATTCGGCGCGGCTCCAGCGCACGTACAGGCGCTCGGTGGCGACGTTCAGGCTGGCGGCCTGCACGCCGGGCAGGCGCGTCAGTTGACGTTCGATCAGCCAGACGCAGGCGGCGCAGCGGATGCCTTCGACGGACAGGGTCGCTTCGCAGCTGCTGGCGTCGCGCGCGAATTGCGCGTCGTCATTGCTGTACAGGCGCAATTCGGGTGGCATCAGGGTGGCATCAAACGCGTTGACGGCGTATTCGTCGCGGTCGCGGTAATACGCGCTCTGGCCGATGTCGACGATGGTTTGCGCCACCGCTTCGCAGCCGGGGCAGCACATGGCGCGCGGCAGCTCGTCGATGGTGACGTTCCAGTTCGAGCCGCTTGGCACGGGCAAGCCGCAATGGAAGCAGGCGGACGGTTTTAACACAGCATTCATACAATTCTTTTCATGGATGGCCCGTGATGCACAGGGCGTCGAGCCAGCCCAGCGACACGCCATGCGCGGCGCGCAGCAGGCCCAGCAAGCCAAAGCCCAGCACCAGCAAGCCGCTGGCGATGCGCACGGGACGGCGCTGCATCTGCGCGCGCAGGCGCGTGCCCAGCAAGCCCATGCCCAGCAGCATGGGCAGCGTGCCCAGGCCGAAGGCGGCCATGGCGGCCGCGCCGTCGAGGGCCGAACCCTGCAGCATGGCCGTCAGCAGGGCGCTGTAGACCATGCCGCACGGCACCCAGCCCCACAGGCCGCCCACGGCCAGCGCCTTGAATGCAGTGTCCATCGGCATCAGTGGTTTCAACAGGGGCCGCACGCGGCGCCAGACGACGTTGCCGGCCGCTTCCAGGTGGGCCAGGACGCGCCAGGCATCCATCAGGTACAGGCCCAGGGCGACGAGCATCAGGTTGGCCAGCCAGTAGCCGGCCACTTGCAGGGAAGCCATGTGCAGCATGCCCGCGCCAGCCAGGCTGCCGGCCAGGGCGCCGGCCAGCATGTAGCTGGCTATGCGCCCGCAGTTGTAGGCCAGCACGCGCAGGACGTTTGCCTGTAGCGCCGGGCGTGCCACGGCGATGGCAATCACGGGACGCGTGGGCGCCGCCGGTGCACCGCCGCTGATCGACAGGGCGCCCACGATGCCGCCGCACATGCCGATGCAGTGCACGCTGCCGGCCAGGCCGACCATGAACATGGGCACGAGGCTGAGGGCGTTCATCGGGCGGCGTTACACCGTTTTCGAGTAGCGCAGCGGCTGCACCGCGTCCGGCGCCGCGTTGGCGCGAGCCTGCGTCAGATAGCGGTCGAAGACCATGCAGATATTGCGGATCAGCAAGCGCCCTTTCGGCGTCACCGTCAGCCAGTCTTCCTCGATGACGAGCAAGCCATCGCGCGCCAGTTCGCGCAGCTTTTCCAGCTCGGCGGCGAAATAGCTGCGGAACTTCACGGGATGGGCTTGCTCGATGGTGGCGATCGACAATTCGAAATTGCACATCAGCATCTGGATGATGATACGGCGCAACAAATCGTCCGTATCGAGCTTGATGCCGCGCGCGATCGGCAGCACGCCTTCGTCGAGTTTTTCGTAATACGCGTCCAGCGTTTTTTCATTCTGGCTGTAGACGGCGCCGACGGAACTGATGGCCGACACGCCGCAGGCGATCAAATCGGCTTCCGCGCGCGTCGAATAGCCCTGGAAGTTGCGGTGCAAGCGGCCCTGGCGCTGCGCCACGGCCAGGTCGTCCGTCGGCTTGGCGAAATGGTCCATGCCGATGTACACATAGCCGGCAGCCGTCAGGCGCGCGATGCACAGGCCCAGCATGGCCAGCTTGGTGGCGCTGTCGGGCATGTCGGCGTCGAGGATGCGGCGCTGCGGCTTGAACAGGTGCGGCATGTGCGCGTAGTGGTACAGGGCGATGCGGTCGGGGCTGGCGTTGATCACCTTGCGCAGGGTTTCCGTCATGGTGTCCAGGTTTTGCTTGGGCAAACCGTAGATCAGGTCGATGCTGATCGAGCGGAAACCGGCGTCGCGCGCGGCCTGCATGATGGCTACCGTTTCCGCTTCCGGCTGGATGCGGTTGACGGCTTTTTGCACGTCGGCGTCGAAATCCTGCACGCCCAGGCTGATGCGGTTAAAACCTTGCGCACGCAGCGAAAATACGCGTTCGCGCGACACGGTGCGCGGGTCGATTTCGATCGAATACTCGCCGTCTTCATCGGAAGCGAACTCGAAATGCTGGCGCAAATGCAGCATCAGCTCCTCCATCTGCTTTTCGCTCAGGTAGGTCGGCGTGCCGCCGCCGAAATGCAGCTGTTCGATCTGGTTCATGCCGGCAAACAGCTTGCCCTGCATGGCGATTTCCTGTTTCAGATAGCTGAGATAGGTGGCGGCCTTGCTGCGGTCTTTGGTGATGATCTTGTTGCAGGCGCAGTAGTAGCACAGGGTGTCGCAGAACGGCACGTGCACGTACAGCGACAGCGGACGGCGGCCGCCGCGCATGCGCAGCGCGGCCAGCGCCTCGAGGAAATTGCCGTAGCCGAAGTCGGCATGGAAACGGTCGGCGGTCGGGTACGATGTGTAGCGGGGGCCGGACTGGCTCATCTTGCCGATGATGACCGGGTCGAATTCGACGACGGCGTCCAGGTCGGCGGAAGCACTGCTGAGTAGTGTAGGCATGGTGTAGGTAAGGTCTTGAAAGGTGTTAGGCGGCCAGGCGTTTCAGAGCGGCGGGTTTGCCCGTATTCGCGGCGCCTCCCTTGCCGCCAGGCATGGCGACGCGGCGCGGTGGCGGCATCTTGCCGAAATTGAACAGGCTCACGGCTTGCGACAGGCTGGCCGCCTCTTCCGCCAGGCGCGTGGCGGCGGCGGCGGCTTCTTCCACCAGGGCCGCGTTTTGCTGCGTCACCTGGTCCATGTGGGCGATGGCCTGGTTGACCTGGTCGACGCCGATGCTCTGTTCGCGCGAAGCGATGGAAATTTCCTGCATGATGGCCGTGACTTGCTTGACGGAACTGACCACCTGTTCCATGGTGGCGCCGGCGCGGTTCACCTGCAGCATGCCGGCGCCCACCTTGCCGACGGAAATTTCAATCAGTTGCTTGATGTCCTTGGCTGCCACGGACGAGCGCTGCGCCAAGTTGCGCACTTCGCCTGCCACCACGGCGAAGCCGCGGCCCTGTTCGCCGGCGCGGGCCGCTTCCACGGCCGCGTTCAGGGCCAGGATATTGGTCTGGAAGGCGATGCCTTCGATCAGGGCGATGATGTCGACGATTTTCTTCGACGAGGTGTTGATCTCGTCCATGGTGGTGATCACTTCGGCCACGATCTCGCCGCCCTGCACCGCCACTTTCGAGGCGGCCACGGCCAGCTCGTTCGCCTGCACCGAGTTGTCCGCGTTCTGTTTCACCGTGGACGAGAATTCCTCGATGCTCGAGGCCGTCTCTTCCAGGCTGGCCGCCTGCGATTCCGTGCGGCCCGACAGGTCCATATTGCCGGCGGCGATTTGCTTGGTGGCCACGGCCATGGTTTCCACGTTGATACGCACGTCGCGGATGGTGGCGATCAGGTTGCTGTTCATCTGTTGCAGCGCGCGCAGCAATTGCCCCACTTCATCCGTGCTGTCCGTTTCGAAACTGCCCGACAGGTCGCCGGCGGCAATTGCCCGCGCGCCGTTCAGGGCCTTGCCCAGCGGCTTGAGCACGGACATGCGCAAGGTGTACCAGAGGAAAACGTTGATCAGGAAGCCGAACAGGGTGGCGCCGAAGATGGCGTAATTGGTGATCTTGCCGCCGCTGGCGAACAGGCTGATGACGCACACCAGCAGTTGCAGACAGTTGACGATGGACGTGGCGGCCCAGATGCGCAGGTTGAGCGACATGTGCGTCAGGTTGTGCAGCAGGTGCGCCAGGCCCGGACGCACGATCTGCCCGTGCTTGATGACGATGTTGCCGCCTTCCTTGTTGCGGATGGCCGCGTAGGCTTCCTCGGTCGCCTTGACCTGATCCTTGTCGGCCTTCACGCGCACCGACATGTAGCCGATGGTCTTGCCTGCTTCGCGGATGGGCGTGACGTTGGCGCGCACCCAGTAAAAATCGCCGTTCTTGCAGCGGTTCTTGACCAGGCCCGTCCACGGCGTGCCGGCCTGGATCGAGGTCCACAGGTCGGCAAACGCTTCGGCCGGCATGTCCGGGTGGCGCACGATGTTCTGCGGCGAACCGATCAGCTCTGCTTCGCTGAAGCCGCTGACCTGGCTGAAGTACGGATTCACATACACGATATTGCCGTTCATATCCGTTTTCGACACGATGGCCTGATCGTCCAAGACGAGGACTTCACGGTTAGTCACTGGCAAATTTTGTCGCATGGTCGCGGCTTCCTGATCAGTTAAATGGGCAATTGGTGAGTAAGACTTGCACGATTGCAAGAATGGAGATCAGTGTAAGGAGTCGCCTGCGCAAATTTATTGATGTAGATCAAAATCCTCCAGATTGGTCGTGCTTGCACGCATTTAGCGATAGCAATGCGGCATTGTTTTAAAGCTACTGGTTGCCGGTGGTGGCTAATCCACGCCCGCCGTCAGGGGCCGCAAGCCGCCCACGGCGTAGCCTTGCGCGTAGTCGATGCCCAGTTCGCGGATGATGGCCAGGGTTTCCGCGTTTTCCACGTATTCGGCCACCGTTTGCAGGCCCATCACGTGGCCTATTTCATTGATGGCCTTGACCATGGCGCGGTTGATGGCATTGGTGGCGATGCCGCGCACGAAGATGCCGTCGATCTTTAAATAGTCGACGGGCAGGGCCCGCAGGTAGCCGAACGAGGAAAAGCCGCTGCCGAAGTCGTCGAGCGAGAAGCGGCAGCCCATGGCCTTGAGCTGGCGCATGAACACTTGCGCCTTGGGCAGGTTGGCGATGACGGCCGTTTCCGTGATTTCAAAGCAGATTTGTTCGGGCGCAATCGCGTACTGCACGAACTGCGCCGTGATGTAGTCTTGCAAGCCGGGGTCGGCCAGCGACATGCCCGACAGGTTGACGGAATACAGGGCCGGTGCCCGGCGCCGGCTTTCCGCCAGCGCGGCCAAAGGCGGCAGGCTGTCGCGCACGCTCTGGATATGCTGGCAGACGGCGCGGATGACCCAGCGGTCGATGGACAGCATCATGTCGTAGCGTTCGGCGGCCGGGATGAAGGCGCCGGGCAAGATCAGGTCGCCCTTGCCGTTGCGTATGCGGATCAGCACTTCGTCGTGGTGTTCTGGATTGTCGTGCAGGTGCACGATGGGCATGGCGTACAGGCGGAAATAATCGTGGGCGAACGCTTCGTTCAGGCGCGAGATCCACAGCATTTCGCCATGCCGCTGCGCCAGCATGACGTCCGACTCCTGATAGATATGAATGCGGTTGCGGCCCTGCTCCTTGGCCAGGTAGCACGCCTGGTCGGCGGCGCTCAGCAGCTCGCTCATGGACTTGCTGTCCTGGTTGATTTCCACGATGCCGATGCTCACGCCCAGTTCGAAGCTGCGTTCGTCCCAGGTGAAGCGGAATTCGTGGATGGACTGACGCAGCTGTTCGCCGATCAGGCGCGCATGGTCGAGCGGACAGTGGGGCAGCAGCACGCCCAGTTCATCGCCGCCCAGGCGCGCCAGGATGTCGCTGTCGCGCATCTTCCCCTGCAGCATCTTGGCCAGCAGCTGCAGCAGCACGTCGCCGGCGGCGTGGCCGCAGGTGTCGTTGATGACTTTGAACTGGTCCAGGTCGAGGTACAGCAGCGCATGCGCGTGGCCTTCCTGCTTGGCCGTGCGCAGGGCGCCCGCGACCAGGTGTTCGAATTCGCGCCGGTTGATCAGCTGCGTCAAGGTGTCGTGCGTGGCTTGCCACGACAGTTGCCGGCTTAATTTTCGTTCGTGGCTGACGTCGCGGAACACGATCACGGCGCCAAGGATAGCGCCGTCGCGCGACCAGATGGGGGCGGCGGAGTCCTCGATCGAAATACGCCGTCCTTTGCGCGTGATCAGTTGCGTGTGCGTGGATACGCCGATGGCCTGGCGCTGCAGCAGGCATTTCAGGGCCACGTGCTCAAGCGCGTCGCCCGTGTTTTCATCGATCAGCTGCAGCGTTTGCCGGATATCGAGGCCTTCGGCCAGTTGGCTGCTCCAGCCTGTTAATTGTTCCGCCACGCGGTTCAGGTAGCGCGTCTTGCCCTGTGGATCGGTGGTGATGACGCCGTCGCCGATGGAGCTGAGCGTCACTTCGGCCAGTTCCTTGCGTTCGGCGATCATCAGTTCGCGCAGTATGTGCTCGGTGATATCCCAGATGATGCCCAGCGTGCGTTCGGGATGCCCGCCGTCATCCATGAAGACGTGCGCCTTGGCTGCCAGCCAGTGTTCGCTGCCGTCGGGCCAGATGACCCGGTATTGCAGGGCATAACCGCCGCGCCGGCGTACGCCGTCTTGCAGCACTTCGATTACCTTGTCGCGGTCATCGGCATGCACGCAGTCGAGGAACGCGGGGAAGGAATGGGTCAGGGCGCGCTCCTCCAAGCCCAGCAAGGCGGCACCCTTGGCCGACCAGATGACCGTGCCATCGATGACCTGGCCAGCGACGATGCGCGAATCCCAGATCGCCATGTGCGCTGCTTCCAGCGCCATCTGTAAACGTTTCTGCTGGTCGCCCATCATCTCCTCTCCCGACATGGATACAGAATAGATGCGCCGCTGCTGTTTAAGTTCCCGGCGCGTCGGCAGAGGTGGCTGGCGCGGCGCGCGCCACGTCGCGCACATTCTTTTGCACGGCCACGGCGGAAAACAGGCTCAGCAGGAATGCCATGGCATAGAAACCCTTCTCGCTATTCTGCAGGCTGGCGTTCCACAGACCCACTGTCAATAACAGCAAGGCCAGCAGCACGGAAATCCAGCACAGGCCGAAATACATGCCCGTCACGGCGATGCCTTCCGTGCGGTCGCGCACGGATTTTTGCAGCGAGACGGCGGCGAACAGGCCATACATCAGGAGCGTAAAATAATAGCCCTTCTCGTTGAGGGCCATGCCGGCATTCCACAGGCCGGTCAAATAGGTGATGGCGCCGATCAGCAGTGCCGCCCAGGAGGCACCGATGAAGGCGCTGCTGGGACGTTGGATAGGGGAAGTCTGCATAGGGTCTCCATGGGCAGCGGGCGCCGCCGGCATGGCCGGGGCGGCAGGCACGGATGCGCCTGCCGCCCCATCAGACCAGAAAGTTTATTTGTTTGGCTTGATCATGCGCAATAAAGCCGACACGGCCGTGACGCCGGCCAGCACCAGGCCACCGGCGATGACGCCGACCACCGCGTTGATCAGGCTGGGCGTGACGGCGGCCAGCACGGGGCCGATGCCGGCCACGCCGCCGACGGCTTCTTCTGCGTGGTGCAGCATGGCGCTGGCCCACGGCCAGCCGTGCGTCAAAATGCCGCCGCCCACCATGAACATCGCCAGCGTGCCCACCACGGAGAGGAATTTCATCAGTTTCGGCGCCGCCGACACGAGCATGCGGCCAAAGCCGCGCACGCCGTCCATCAGCGCGCCCGCGCCCTTGCGCGCGGCCAGATAGAAGCCCGCGTCATCGAGCTTGACGATGCCGGCCACCAGGCCATACACGCCCACCGTCATGATGATGGCGATGCCGACGACGACGGCCACCTGCTCGGCGAAGGTGGCTGCGGCCACCGTACCGAGGGCGATGACGATGATTTCCGCCGACAAAATGAAATCAGTGCGGATGGCGCCCTTGATCTTGTCCTTTTCCAGCGCCACCAGGTCGACCTGCGGGTCGCGCAGCGCCTGCGCCAGTTCGGCCTTGTGGCTGTCATCGGGGTGCAGGTATTGATGCGCGATCTTTTCGAAGCCCTCGAAGCACAGGTAGGCGCCGCCCACCATCAAGAGCGGCGTGATGGCCCACGGTGCAAACGCGCTGATGGCCAGCGCGGCGGGCACGAGGATGGCCTTGTTCTTCAGCGAACCGACGGCGACGGCCCAGACGACGGGCAATTCGCGCTCGGCGCGCACGCCGGCCACCTGCTGCGCGTTCAGGGCCAGGTCGTCACCGAGCACGCCGGCCGTCTTCTTGGCGGCCACCTTGGTCATCAGGGAAACGTCATCGAGGATGCTGGCGATGTCGTCGAGCAGGGCCAGCAGGCTGGAGCCGGCCATCTCAGCGCATTCCCGCAGTGGTGGCAGGGAATTGTGGAGCGAGGAAAATGTTGTTTTTCATGATGTTATTCTTGGTTGTACGGCAAGGGGTGACGTGGGTAAGACATCCTTGCGATCTTACCTCAGGGATGGCCGGCAGGGCCGCACGGGCCGGGTTAAAATTGCTCCTCGTCAGCATTTTTGGATACCGCATGCATTTCGCCACCTGGATTACCTTTGTCATCGCCGCTTCCATCATCGCCGTCTCGCCCGGCTCGGGCGCCGTGCTGTCGATGTCGCACGGCCTGTCCTACGGGGTGAAAAAGGCCAGCGCCACCATTTTCGGCTTGCAGCTGGGGTTGCTGGTGGTGCTGGGCATCGCCGGTGCCGGCGTGGGCTCTTTGCTGCTGGCCTCCGAAGTGGCGTTCAATATCGTCAAGACGGTGGGCGCCTTGTATCTGATCTACCTGGGCCTGTCGCAGTGGCGCGCCAGGGTGGCCGTCACGGGCGACCTGCATGCCGACGCGGTGGTGCCGTCCATGGGCCGGCGCATGCTGACGGGTTTTCTGACCAACGTGACGAATCCGAAAGGCATCATCTTCATGGTGGCGGTGTTGCCGCAATTCATCAGCCCCACGGCGCCGCTGCTGCCGCAATTGCTGATCCTGGCCGTCACCATGTGCACGATCGATCAGATCGTCATGCACGGCTACGCTTTCCTGGCATCGTCGATGCAGCGCTTTTTCCGCGATGCCAAGGCCGTGAAAAAGCAGAACCGCTTCTTTGGCGGCTTGCTGATGGCCGTCGGCACGGCATTGTTCTTCGTCAAGCGCGGTGGCCAGGCGGCGTCCTGAGCCAGGTCAACATGCAAACATTTGTAAGCCCGCTTGCGATGCCCGTGCCATGCGGATGTAATCGATAGCAATCATCCTTGTACGTTTTGCCTGGAGCGCTGCCATGCGTCCTATCCTCTCTCTCCCCCTCTTGAACACCGTGTGCGCCGTGCTGCTGTCGTCGGCGTGCGCCTTCGCCCTGGCGCAGGACCCACCCGCCCGCGTGGGGCGCATCTCCACCGTCGAAGGCCAAGTGCTGGTGCGCGCCGGCGATGGCGAGGCGCAAAACGCCCTGCTGAACTGGCCCATCACGACGGATAACCGCCTGAGCACCATGCGCGGCGCGCGGGCGGAATTTCGCGTGGGCGCGGCCGCCGTGCGCCTCGATGGCGATTCCGAGCTGGAAGTGAGCGAGCTCGATGACGACAGTTTCAAGCTGCACCTCGGCTATGGCACGGTCAGCGTGCGCGTGCGCAATCCCGACGCGCTGCGTGGCTTCGAACTGACTACCGCCCAGGCCCGCGTGATCCTCACCCAGCCGGGCTGGGTGCGCATCGAGGCGGGGCGCCAGCCCGGCACCAGCGTCGTCAGCGTGCTCGACGGGGCGGCCGACGTGGATGGCGCGACGGGCAGCGTGACCTTGCGTGCCGGCAAGCGCGCGGAATTGACGGACGAGGAATTGCGCACGGGTGCCTTGCAGCGGATCGCTTTCGACAATTGGCCCGAAGCCTTGCCCGCCGCCGCGCCGGCCTTGCGCTATGTCACGGACGATACCACCGGTTATGAAGAGCTGGACCGCTACGGCGCCTGGCAGGACGATGCGCAATATGGTCCCCTGTGGCTGCCCAGCGCGGTGCCGGCCGGCTGGGTGCCGTACAGCGACGGGCGCTGGACGTGGATCGCGCCGTGGGGCTGGACCTGGGTCGACAATGCGCCGTGGGGCTATGCGCCCTCGCATTACGGCCGCTGGGTGCTGCTGGGCCAGCGCTGGGGCTGGGCGCCGGGCCGCGAGCGCGGCCGCGTGCCGTGGGCACCGGCTCTGGTGGGCTGGGTCGGCGGCAATCCCGGGACACATTCTGGGCCGCAGCAAGGCCCGCGTCCTGGCGTCGGCTGGTTTCCCCTGTCGCCGCATGAGCGCTATGTGCCCGGCTACCGCGCCAGCGCCGAGTATGAACGCCGCATCAACCACGTCGCCGAGGGGCGCCGCTCCGTGGCGGGCGAACGCGAACGCCGCGAAGGCATGACGATGCTGCCGGGCGAGCGTTTTGGCGGCTCGCGCACGGTCGATGTGCCGCGCCGCAACCGCACCACCATGCCGCCGCCCGTCATGCAAAGCTTGCCCTTGAGCACGGCGCCTGCGCCGGCGGGCAACTGGCAGCGCCCTGTTGATGCGCCGCGCGGCGACCGGGAACCCCGGCGCGACTGGGTCAACCGTCCCGGTCGCCTGCAGACGGACGATGGCCAGACGCATCTTGCGCCGCGTCCCATGCAGCCGAACCGGCCGCCCGTGCCGGCCCAGCCGCAGCAGCCTCCCGTGCCGGTTCAGCCCGTGATGCCAGCAGTGCCGGCCTTGCCGCCCGTGCAAGACCAGGTGGGCCGCCCCGGGTGGCGTGGCGAAGAACGGCCGCGTGCCGAGCGGCCGCAGCCGCGTCCCGTCAGCGAACGCAGCGGGCCACCACGTGAACGCAGCAATGACAGGGGCAATGAGCGCGGCGGTCCCGGCCGCAATGGACGGCTGCAGCAGGAAGCGGAGCGCTGACGGCCGTGCCGCCTGTCGCGCCGTAGCGACGTTCAAGCCGCAAAAGGCGCAGTTCGTCACATACCGGAGGTAAAGCCGGCGTATTTTGCTTACAGTACGACCACTGCTTATCCTCCAAGTGACAGCACGACTTTTCCGGCTATTTTGTCTAAACGAAATAGTTTTCGGCCAGCTTACCCAGCTGGCTTTTTTTTGCCTTGCCGTATGCGCCATGGCGGCGGGCGCATGCGCCCCCAAAGTTGGCTACAATACGCTTTTATGCAGCCGTCGCGCGATGTATGCTGCGCCGCCTGTCTTGACCGGCACTGATTGGATTTCCCATGCAAACCACCCCTCCCACCGAACACATCATTCCTCCCAGCGAATCGCTGATCGAATACCCGAGCGACTTTCCCATCAAGATCATGGGGCCGACGCACGTCGATTTCGCGCCCACCATGCTGGAACTGGTGATCAGCCACGATCCGACCTTCCACGTGGGCCGCATGGAAGAGCGTCCATCGCCCAAGGGCAATTACACGGGCCTGACCGTCACCGTGCGCGCCATCAGCCGCGAGCAGCTCGACGCCCTGTACATGGCACTGTCGGGCCACCCGATGGTCAAGATCGTCATGTAAGGCTGGCTGCCGCCACGCTGGCGCGGCTCTTCGTGAGCAGCCAGACGGCGGCAAAGGCGCCACTGGCCGCTGCCGTCACCCACAGCAGGGGCTTTTCGCTGCCGTCCGTGATGGCGGCGATGATGGCGCCGCAGGCGGCCGTGATGGCCATCTGCACGAAGAAGAACAGGCCCGAGGCGCTGCCCGCCTGGGCCCCATACGGCTGCAGCACGGCCAGCTGGCAGGCGGGAATCGCCATGCCCACCGACACCATCACCAGCAGCATCGGCGCCACCAGCGACGCCACGTGCTGCGGCGCCAGGCTACCCGCCAGCAACAGGCTGGCCGCGCCCGCCACATTGATCAGCACCGCCACGCCCAGCAGGTAATCGGCGCCCAGGCGCGGTCCCAGGGCGCGGAACAGGCTCGATCCCGCGATATAGCCGCTGACCGTCAGCCCGAACACCAGCGCATACGCGTGCGGCGACAGATGCATGCCCCTTTGCAACAGCACGGACGATTCCGCGATGAAGGGGAAATACGTGCAATACACACAGCCGATGGCCAGCGCATAGCGCAGGAAATACGCGTCGCCCAGCAGGCGCCGGTACAACGCCAAGGTATTGCCTTGGGGCACGACGTTGGCCGGTTTCGTTTCCGGCACGTAGGCGGCGATCAGGCCCAGCGACAGGGCGCCCAGCAGGCACAGCACGCCAAACACGGCGCGCCAGCCGAATGCCGCGTCGAGCACGCTGCCAGCCAGTGGCGCCAGGATCGGCGACAGGCCCATCACCATCGAGATTTTTCCCAGCATGCGCGCCTGCGTGGCGGGGTCGAAGCGGTCGCGCACCATGACCCTGCCGATGATGGTGCCGCTGCAGCCGCCGAAGGCCTGCAGCACGCGTGCGGCGATCAGCACGTGCACATCGGAGGTCACGCTGCAGACGATGCTGGCGAGCACATAAATCCCCGTGCCGGCCAGCAGCACGGGACGGCGTCCATAACGGTCGGCCAGCGGCCCGCACGCGAGCATCGAGGCGGCCGAGCCGGCCATGAACAGGCTCAGGGTCAGTTGCAACTGGGCATCGCTGGCATGCAGGGCATCGGCCATGGCCGGCAGCGAAGGTAAATAGATGTCGATGCTGATGCGCGACAGGCAGACCAGCAGCAGCACGATGCTGCCCCAGGCCCATACAGCGAGTTGTTTCTGCATTGTTTTTACACGATCCATGTGAGCGTGCGCCCCGTTGGCGCACCGGAACGGTGAGAGTAGGATGGTTGTGGTGTAATGCGAAGTGCCATTCATCAGAAAATTCATTGGACCACTTGGACGATCATCATGCCGCGAGGAAAATCACCGCACGCCCTGGACTTGCCCCGTCCCACCAGCTGGCTAGCCAAGGCGGGCGTCAACAAGCAGGATGGCGCGTATGAAGCGCTGCGCTCGGCCATCCTGACGAAGATGCTGCCGGCGGGTAGCCGTTTGCCATCGAGCCGCACCCTGGCCGAACGCTGGGAATTGTCGCGCGGCACCATCGAAACCGTGTTCGACCGCCTGCACGCGGAAGCGTATGTGACGCGCGTACCCGGTTCCGGCACGCGCGTGTGCGCCGTGGTGCCGGAACGTTTTTTGATGGCAGGTTTCGCCGATGCCAGCCCGGTCGGGCCATTTTCCCAGCCGGTTCCCGTGTCCGATACGGGCGTGCGCGACGGTTTGCCGTTTGTGGCGCGGCGCGCCGACGCCAGCCTGTTTCCCATGCCTGCCTGGTCCAAGTGCGCTACGCGGGCGCTGGCGGCCGCCACACCGGAGCAGCTGTGCAGCGCCGATCCGGCCGGCCTGCCCCAGTTGCGCCAGCAGATCGCCGACTTCCTCGCCAAGTACCGCGGCATCCGCTGCGACCCGCAAGACATCGTTGTCACCACCGGCATCCGCCACGCGATCGACTTGCTGGCGCGCGGCATCGTGCGCGATGGCGACAAGGTTTGCCTGGAAGAACCGGGATACCCGGCCGCGCGCGCCCTGTTCGCCCTGGCCGGCGCCGTGCCGGTGGATATTGCCGTCGACGCCGAGGGCATCGATTGCGCCGCCCTGGCCGCGCACACCGACGCCTGCCTCGCGTATGTGACGCCGGCGCACCAGTCGCCGCTGGGCGTGACCATGTCCGTCACGCGCCGCCTGGCCCTGCTGGAATGGGCGAACGACAGCGGCGCCTGGGTGGTGGAAGACGATTACGACAGCGAATTCAATTACCACAGCGCGCCGCTGGCGGCCCTGAAGGCGCTGGACCAGCACCAGCGCGTGATTTATTGCGGCAGTTTTAACAAGACCCTGTTTGCCGGCCTGCGCGTGGGCTTCATGGTGCTGCCGCCCCCCTTGCGCCCGCCACTGCTGCGCATCGTGCAGTTGACGGGCCGCTCCGTGGGCGTGACGCAGCAGCTGGCGCTGGCCGCCTGGATGGAGGAAGGCGCCTTCGTGCGCCATTTGCGCCAGGCGCGCCTGGCCTACAAGGAGCGGCGCGACTTGCTGCTGGCTTGCCTGGAGCAGATCGCCCCTGGGCGTTACACGATTTCCGGACAGCAGGCGGGCTTTCATTGCGTGCTGTGGCTGCCGCCGGATGCCGACGAACGGACGTTTTGCGCGCGTGCCGCGCAGGAGGGGCTGGCGCTGCAGCCGTTGAGTGACTTTTGCCATAGCGCCAGGCTGGCGCCGGCCGTGCTGCTCGGTTACACGGCGCTGAGCCTGGCCCAGGTGCGCCACGCTGCACAAAAATTGGGCAGATTGCTGCTATTGTCCGCGCCTGGGGCTGAATGAAACGGCGGCCTGGCTTATAATCACGGCTTCGCCGCAGCGTCCGCAGGGCGCCGGCAGCTGATTACAGAATCTGTCATGACCACCACCCGAACCGAAACGGCGCTGATCCGCGAGCTGGGCCGCGTCGATTACGAGCCGACCTTTGCCGCCATGCGCGCGTTTACCGATGCGCGCACGACCGACACGCGCGACGAATTGTGGATCGTCGAGCATCCGCCCGTGTTCACCCTGGGCCTGGCGGCCGACCGTGGCCATTTGCTGGCCGGCGCCGAGAATGTGCCTGTGGTGCAGACGGACCGTGGCGGCGAAGTCACCTTCCACGGCCCCGGCCAGGTGGTGATTTACCTGCTGATGGACTTGCGCCGCAACAAGCCGGGCGGCAAGTTGTATGCGCGCCAGTTCGTGCATAAAATCGAGCAAGCCATCATCAACGTGCTGGCGGCGTATAATCTCGCTGGCGAACGCATCGATGGCGCGCCTGGCATCTATATCGCCGGCGGACCAGACAAGGGTGCGAAGATCGCCGCGCTGGGATTGAAAGTGCGCGGCAACGGCTGCACCTACCATGGCGTATCGCTCAACGTGGCGATGGACCTGGCGCCGTTTTCCTGGATTAACCCTTGCGGCTATTCCGGCCTGAAGACGGTGGACATGCGCAGCATGGGCGTTTCGGCGCCGCTGGCCGAGGTGCAGCGGGCCCTGGCCCATGCATTGACCGTATTACTCGATGTAAGCGAAGTAAACAGCGCCGCAGGCGCGCCTCAGGCAACGGATGCCTGAGCAAACAAACCAAACTTTGCCCCTCAAGGGCTTGCAGCCATGACTTCTGAGACCATTTCCAGCACCGCCCCCGCCGCTACGGCCGCTCCCGCGTACAACCCGAGCGAAAAGCAAAAAGGCGCCAGCAAGACGTCGCGCATCCCGATCAAGATCATTCCGATCGAGCAAGTCGAGCGCCTGAAAAAGCCGGACTGGATCCGCGTCAAGGCCGCCTCGGCATCGACCCGCTTCTATGAAATCAAGGACATCCTGCGCGAAAACAAGCTCGTCACGGTGTGCGAGGAAGCCAGCTGCCCGAACATCGGCGAATGCTTCGGCAAGGGCACGGCCACCTTCATGATCATGGGCGACAAGTGCACGCGCCGCTGCCCGTTCTGCGACGTGGGCCATGGCCGTCCTGATCCGCTGGACAAGGAAGAGCCGGCCAACCTGTCGAAAACCATCGCCAAGCTGCGTTTGAACTACGTCGTCATCACCTCCGTCGACCGCGATGACTTGCGCGACGGCGGCGCCGGCCATTTCGTCGAGTGCATCCAGCAAACGCGCGCCCTGTCGCCGAACACCCGCATCGAAGTGCTGGTGCCCGACTTCCGCGGCCGCCTGGAAAAAGCGCTGCTGTTGTTCAAGGATGGCTTGCCTGACGTCATGAACCACAACCTGGAAACGGCGCCGCGCCTGTACAAGGAAGCGCGTCCCGGCTCCGACTACATGCACTCGCTGAAACTGCTGAAGGATTTCAAGGCCATGTACCCGGACGTGAAAACCAAGTCCGGCATCATGGTGGGCCTGGGCGAGACGGATGAGGAAATCCTGCAAGTGATGCGCGACATGCGCGAGCACGACATCGACATGCTGACCATCGGCCAGTACCTGGCGCCATCGAACAGCCACTTGCCCGTGCGCCGCTATGTGCACCCGGATGTGTTCAAGATGTTCGAAGCGGAAGCGTACAAAATGGGCTTCACCCACGCCGCCGTGGGCGCCATGGTGCGCAGCTCGTACCATGCGGATGAACAGGCGCACGGCGCCGGCGTGCCATCGGCGCTGAATTTCTAAGCCCCTTGCGCCATATCAAAGCCGCCCGCTCACGCTGGCGGCTTTTTTTTGCCTGTTCGTATCGTATGCGTACCATGCTGCCGAGCGTCCTATACTGGCATGCTGGACGAATCGGCTATGAGGTGACGCATGGACGTACGCATCGAGGCATCGTGGAAGGCGTGGCTGGAAGAGGAGTTCGAGCAGCCCTACTGGCAACGCCTGACGGCCTTCGTCAAGGCGGAATATGCGGCGGGACGGTGTTTCCCTCCGGGCAAGGCCATTTTTCGCGCGTTCGACCTGACGCCGTTCGAGCAAGTCAAGGTGGTGATCCTGGGGCAAGATCCGTATCACACGCCCGGCGCTGCCATGGGCTTGTGCTTTTCCGTGCCGGATGGCCATCCGCCGCAACCGAGCTTGCAAAACATTTTCAAGGAATTATCCACGGACGTGGGCGTCGAGCGCGCACGCACGGATTTATCCGACTGGGCCGAGCAAGGCGTGTTCCTGCTCAATAGCGTGCTGACGGTGCGCGCCGGGGCGGCCGGTTCGCACGCGGCCAAGGGATGGGAAAAGCTGACGGATAGCGCGATTCGCCACCTGTCCGCCGAGCGGAATAATCTCGTCTTTATCCTGTGGGGCGGCTATGCGCAAGCCAAGCGCAGCCTGATCGACCCCGGCAAGCACCTGGTGCTGGCGGCGCCGCATCCGTCTCCTTTGTCGGCCAGCAAAGGTTTCTTTGGCAGCAAGCCGTTCAGCCAGGCGAATGCGTATTTGCAGGCGCATGGCCAGACGCCCGTCGTATGGGGCGATAGCTGATTCCTGAGACGGCAACCGACAGCGGCAGGCGTTGCTCCCTGCCGCTGTCTTCGCACGTAACGGTTAAAAGCTGGTTGAGAGGCCTGCATAGAAGCTGCGGCGGGCGCCGTATTGCGGTGCGCCCACGCCCACGCCGGAACCGTCGCGCAGCAGGTACGACTTGTCGAACAGGTTGATCAGGGCCAACCGTCCTTCCACCTTGCCCACGGGCGTGTTCTTCCACGTGTGCGTGAGCGCCGTGTTGACGGTGAAGTAACTCGGCAAATGGCCGGAATTCGGTGCGCCGCCGTCCGGAGTCATGCGCAGGCCGCTGCCGCACAGGAAGTCAGCGCTCACTTGCGAATCGCCAAAGTGATAGTGGCCACCACCGGACAGCGTGTATTTCTGGTCATGATCGAGGTAGACATAGTGGGAGCTGATGTAGTTCAACTCATCGGCGCCAAACAGGGCTTGCCCCGAATTGATGTTGCGTCCCTGCGCCTTTTGCGTGCTGGCGTTGAGGAACAGGCCCCAGTTTTTCTCGCTGTAGATGGCGGACAGCTCCAGACCCTTGGCGTAGCCATCCGCATAGTTGAACGGCGTCAAGATCAATGCCTGGCCGAACTGGCCTTCGTCCAGCAGGTTGTTGATCTTTTTATAGTACACATCGGCCGTCACGGTCAGTTTTGAATTGACCTGGTGGCTGATGCCCACGTCGTAGTAATGCGTGCGCTCGGCCTTGACGTTGTCCGACTGGCCGATTGCCGGCGCATTCGTCGTGTTCGCGTACAGGTCGATGCTGGCTTGCGCCGCCAGTTCCTGCGGCGGCGGCGTGAAGTAGCGTGAATAGCCCGCGTGCAGGGCCGTGCCCGGCGCCAGTTGATACGCCAGGTTGACGCGCGGGCTCCATTGCTGCTCGCTCGTGTAGGCCGAGACCTTGTCGAAGCGCGCGCCATAGTTCAGGGTCAGGGGTTTACTGATATGCCATTCATCCTGCAGATAAAAGCTGGCCAGGGTGCCCGTCTTGCCGCTGTTGTCCAGAATGCTGATCGGCGTGGTGGAGGCTTGCGCCCCGTCCACGGCGGGGAAGACGGCCACCGTGTTGTCGCTGCTCGTCTTCTGGCGCGTGTAGGCCAGGCCCGCGCGCACGGTGTGGTCCTGGTGCAGCTTGTAACTGATGTCGAACTGGGCACCCGAGGCGCTGTTCGCGCGGCGCGCATCCGAGGCCACGCCGTTGTAGATCAGGTCGCCGATGGCATCGGGCGTGAAGTGCAGTTCCGAATACTGGTGGAAGGCGGACACCTGGTAATTGATGTCGCCCAGGCTTTTTTGCAGCGACAGCACCAGAAAACGGTTCACTTCGCGCTGGTTTTCATTCAGCTGCGACGACGGTAACGTGGACGTGCCCGCCTGTGCATCACTGTGGCCATCCAGGCTGAAGGCGGGCGCCTGGTTGGGATTGTTCGGGATCTGGAAGCGGCCGTTATACGTGCCGAACATGGCGCCCAGGCGCGTGTTGTCATCAAGGAAATACGACAGGCTGCCGAACGATTTGTTCTGGCGCGTCTTGTCGTGCAGGGCGCTGCGCGTGGCTTGCGGGTTTTCCACGCCCAGGGCATTGCCCAGATAGCTGCCGGACAGGTAGTAATTGAACTTGCCCACGCTGCCGAAAAATTCGGCACTCGGCTCCACATGGTCGTGGCTGCCGAGCATGATGCCGATGCGCCCGCCTGGCGTCAGTCCGCCCTCTTTTGTTTCAATATCGACGATGCCCGCCGTGCGCAGGCCGAACTGGGCCGGCAAGGCGCCCGTCATGAAATCGGTCTTGTCGATCAACCGCGTATCGATCGACTGGCCGAAGCCGCTGATGCTTTCCGGCAGCTGCACACCATTGATACGGTATTGCACGTTGGCATGGTCATCGCGCACGTGCAGGGCGCCGGAGCCTTTCGAGTCTTGCGAGACGCCCGGCAGGCGCAGCAGTACTTCATTGAAAGGCGTGTTGTCGCCCTGGCCCAGCATGTCGACCATGTGGCTGTCGATGCTGTAGATGGTGGTACCGACTTTCGGCGACAGCTCGATGCGCGCGCTTTTCAGGTGGGCTGAGGTGACTTCGACCTTCTGCATGTCTTGTGGAGCAGCATCGGTATTGGCCTCGGCAGGCTCGGCGGCATGGGCGGAAAAGCTGAACAGGCTGGCAAGGGCGAGCGACAGTGCGCTCAGGCGTGGTGTGTGTTGCATGGTAAACCTCGAAAATAGTCAACGCCAGGCGGCCCGGCGCGCATCAAAGCGCGGCAAGGGGCAGCCTGAAAAAGGAAAAACGGCGTGGGAACTACAGTGAGGCGGCAGGCGGGCCGCGCACGGGCGGCAGGACGAGGACGGCGACGGGCGCCAGGGTGGCGGGCGCGAGGGCCAGCAAGCGGTAGGGCAGTAATTGGGCGGGCGGCTCGGTGATGGCCGGCGGCACGGCGAGATCGGCCACCTTGTCGATGACGGTGGCGCACAGCGCGCATTCTTCCGCGTCGAGGGTCGTCTTGTGCAGGTGCGAGGCGGCCGTCGACAGCAGGAACACGAGGACCAGCGCACTGAACAGGGCCACGCACAGCTGCCACGGCGTGCGCGCGAGGGCGGACGCCGGGTGAGGCTTGCGGGATGGCTGGCGGGAAGACATGGGCGCATAGTAGCAAGAAAATCGCCCCGCTGTCAGCGCTTGTTGCGTGATTTGCGCCAGAGCGCGCTTACAGGGTGGCGCGCAGCTCGCGTGGCGACAGGCCGTAGTGCTGGCGGAAACGGGCCGCGAAGCGCGATGGCGAGGCGTAGCCGCAGGCGGCCGCGATGTCGCCGATGGGTAAGATGCCAGATTGCAATTCCTGCAAGGCCAGTCCCAGGCGCACATCTTCCAGGATGGCGCGGAAATGGCGTTGTTCCAGGGCCAGCTGGCGGCGCAGGGTGGAGGCGCCCAGGTGCAGATGGCTGGCAACCCTGGCCACGCTCCAGTCGGCGCCCGGGTCCAGCAGCAGCACTTGTTGCACGCGCGCGGCCAGCGGATCGCGGCGGTCCAGCAGCAGCGGGCCGCAATGGCCGCCCAAGGCCAGGGCCAGCAGCAAGCCTTCGGCCTGGTGCGCCAGCAGCGCGGGCGGAGTGCTGCTCGCCAGGCTGGTCGTCAGCTGCTCCCAGGCCAGCGCCGCGTGTACGTCGAGCGGCACGCACAGGCTGGCCGTGGCCGCCTGGCGCAGCTGGGTGTCGACGAGGGCGCCATGGCGCGCGCGGAAACGGGCGATCAGGGCTGGTGAAAAGCTCAGCACTTCGGCCCGGTAGCCTTGCGCGCCGGGCAGGTTGGCCACGCCCAGTTCCTGTCCCGCCGGCATCAGCACCACATCGCTGGTCGTGGCGCGCACCTGGCGCGCACCCCATTCCAGCAGCTTGCTTCCGTGCCGCACACGGCACAGGGCGCTCTGGAAGACGGGCACGCGGCGCAGGGTTTGCGCGTGGCGCGCCTCGATGGTGCCGTGCGCGATGCGCAACTCGCTCAGGGCCACCGCTTCCATCTCATCTGCCATACAGTCCCGTCAGCTGCGCCTTGCCCAGCGCATTGGCGTTGAGCATATAGCCGAGCATGGCGCCGCTGGCCTGCTGATCCAAGGGCAGCTTGTCCACGCTCAAGGCCCATACCGTGAGCTGGTAGCGGTGCGCTTTGTCGCCCGGTGGTGGGCAGGCGCCGCCGTAGGCGCTGTCGCCGTAATCGTTGCGCCCTTGCACGGCGCCGACCGGCAGGGTAGCCGCCATCGTTCCCGCCGGCAAGGACGTGGTGCTGGCGGGCAGATTGAACACGCTCCAGTGCCACCAGCCGCTGCCGGTAGGCGCGTCCGGGTCGTACAGGGTGATGGCGTAGCTTTTGGTGCCGGCTGGCGCGCCGTGCCACGACAATTGCGGCGCCAGGTTGCCGCCCGTGCAGCCGAAGCCCTGGAATACTTGCGCGCTTGTCAGGGTCTGGCCAGGGGCGATGTCGGCGCTGGTCACCGTGAAATCGGCGGCGTGGGCGCCCAAATGCAGAGCCAGGCCCAGCGTGACGGCGAGGAAGCGGGAGATAGTCATAATTTTCCTTTCGATAAGTATAGGGGAAAGTGTATGCCGTGCAAGCGGTACCCGCGATGCCGATGCGCTCGACGATGGTGCTGAAACGCTCGTTTCTATCCTATTCCAACGTCATCGTGAGCATGTTGTTTGCTATGAGGCTGATTGTGCTTGTCTTTCATGCTATCGTTTCGCAGCCCAAAATTTCCCCAAAGTTTCCATGTCCCAACGCTCGATCAAGTGCTTGCTCAGCAAACTGCATCTGTACGCGGGGCTGTGGTTCGGCGTCCTGTTCGTCCTGCTGGGCTTGACGGGTTCCGCCATCGCCTGGATGCCGGAGCTCGACGCGTATCTGAATCCGAATTTGTTGCAGGCGAGCACGCCCGCGCCCAGCCAGGCCTTCCAGGTGACGCCGCGCACCGTGCAAGCGGTGGTGGATGGGCTCACGGCCGACCCTGCCTACGGCAAGCCGAGCCAGCTCAATCCGCCTGCCGATGCGCGCGACGTGTATGTGGCCTCGTACCGCCAGACGGGCACATCGTCCCCCTTCAGCCAGGCCATCGTGCGCCAGGTGATGGTCGACCCCTATACCTTGCAAGTCAAAGGCGAGCGCGACTGGGGCCGTTTCGGCCTCACGCGCCCGCTGCTGATGTCGGGCATGTTTCATTTGCACCGCTATTTATTGTCGGGCGACGTGGGCAAGACGGTCACGGGGATTTCCGGCGTGATGCTGTTGTTGATGGCGCTGAGCGGCTTCTATTTGTGGTGGCCGCGCTTGCAGTGGACGGCGATCAAGCGCGCGCTGACGGTGTCGCATGGCGGTTCCTGGCCCCGTTTTCATTACACGTTGCACAAGGCGGCCGGCTTCTTTGCCGCACCCGTGCTGGCCGTGCTCGCCTTTTCCGGCATCTATTTCAATTTGCCGCAATTGGTCGTGCCGCTGGTGGAGCTGGTATCGACGGCGCCGGACAAGGCAAAATTGAAAAATGTGGCCCAGGATGGCGCCCTGCTCGATGCGGGCCAGGCCATGGCCGCCGCGCAGCTGCTGTATCCGCAGGCGCGCGTGTCGCGCATCGTGCTGCCGGCCAGGAAGGACCAGCCATATGACGTGCGCGTGCGCCAGCCCGGTGAAATCGCGCACGGCGACGGTGCCACGCGCATCACCCTGGACGCGCGCAGCGGCTTGCCCCTGCGCATACGCGATCCCTTGCGGGCGCCGGCCGGAGACGTCTTTCTGGGCTGGCAATTCCCCCTGCATTCGGGCCAGGCATTTGGCGTGGCCGGGCGCGCCTTCATTACCGTCTTTGGCCTGATGCCGCTGCTGTTCCTGCTGACGGGCAGTCTGGTGTGGTGGAAACGGCGGCGTAGCCGGAAATAGGCGGCCGTCAAACCGATGCGGGGAAAGTTGCTATCATCATAGTATTTTCCGGCGGAGCGACTGTCCGGATTCACCCGCACAAGGACCAGCATGAGCAATCCCGACATCACCGTAGCAATGTTGAATGAGCGCGGCACCGGCCGCCTGCCCGGCCACCTCGGCATCGTCATCACGGCCGTGGGCGACGGCCAGCTGACGGCGGAATTGCCCGTGCTGCCCCACCTGCTGGCGCCGAACGGCTATCTGCACGCGGGCAGCGTGGTGACCCTGGCCGACACGGCTTCCGGCTATGGCTGCATCGTCAACCTGCCCGAAGGCGCGAACAATTTCACCACCATCGAGTTGAAATCGAACCACCTGGGCACGGTCCGCGAAGGCACGCTCACCTGCACGGCGAAAGTCGAGCACAAGGGCCGCAACACGCAAGTGTGGGATGCCGTGGTGAAAAACAAGGAAACGGGCAAGACGATTGCCCTGTTTCGTTGCACGCAGATGATTCTGTATCCGAAATAGGCCGGTAGGTCGGGTTAGCAGCAGCGCTGCGTAACCCGACATTTCCTTATAGCCTGACCCAGTTACCTTTATACAAAACGGGTCCCGTCGGCCCGTTCGGATTCGGCGAACCGCCTTTCGGTTCCAGGGTGACGGCCAGCAAGGCCACGTCGCTGCCGATGGCGCGCTGCGACAGGACCAGTGTCACATTGCCCTTGTCGGCGAGTAAACCCAGGGAGCGCGGGTTGCCGCTCTTCGGCACGGCCCACAGTTCCAGGGCACGGTCAGCAGGCACGGGCGCGTTGCCCAGCATGCGCACCTCGAGCGCGCCGTGGCGGCTGTCTGCCGTCAGCAGCAGGGCCGTTTGCGCCTTCTCGTCCGTCAGGCTGGCGACATAGCTGATTTGCGGCGCGTCCAGCACGCGCGTGGCCACGACGATCACCAGCAGCGCGGCGATGGCGCTCGAAGCCATGCCCAGGGTACGCCAGAACGACAGCGCATCGCGCCATAGCGACCAGCCGCCCTGCTGCTTCAGGTGCAAGCGCTGCTCGATCTGCTGCCACACGCGCTTGGGCGGCGCCACGGGCGTGGCAAATTCGGCCATCGGTTCCAAACGCTGGCGCCATTCGGCCGTGATATGGCGCAAATCGGCGTCGTTGTGCAGCCAGCCTTCGAAGCGCCGCCGCGCGCCCCCTTTCAGGGTGCCCAGCACGTATTCGGACGCCAGTTTCTGGCGCAGGGTGTCATTGCCACGGATATTCATGATGCCTCCCGTTTCGCCAGGCATGTGCGCAGCCGTTCCAGGCTGCGGCGTATCCACGTCTTCACGGTGCCGATCGGCAGCGACATCTGCTGTGCCACTTCGCTGTGCGACAGGTCGTGATAGAACGCCAGCGCGACCACCTGCCGGTGCAGCCCTTCCAGGGCCGACATGCAAAATGCCAGCGCCTTGGCGTCACCGCTCAGCTGCAGCGATTCGATGGGCGTGGCCTGGGGATCCCGCAGTGCATTCATGACTTCGCTATCAAACTGGTCGGCATCGATTTCCACGCTATCGTCGCTGCGCCGCAACACATCGAACGCCTTGTTGCGCACGATGGTGGCCATCCAGGTCATCGGCGCCGCCAGATGACTCTGGTAGGTGGCGGCGTTGTTCCAGATGGCGACGAAACCCTCTTGCAAGGCTTCTTCAGCAAGCTCTTGCTTATGCAATATACGCAGGGTGTAGCCAAACAGTTTCGATGCGGTGGAGTGATATAGCTGGCGGAACGCGGCGGCGTCCTTGTTGCCGGCGGCGAGCAGCCAGGCTTTGAGTTGTTGCGGGTCGAGCGATTGAGCGGCGAGGGGCACGGCTGGCCTTCACAAGGTGAATGGGATCACGCAAGGGAAGGTTATAACAACTTGGCAACCTTTAGCAATAAGGTTTTGTGCGATGCTGGGACTGGATCAGCCGGCGATGGCCTTTTCCAGGAGTTTATGTAGTTCGGCAAACTCGGGCTTGCCCACGTAGCGCTTGAGGATCTTGCCCTGCTTGTCGAGCACGAAGGTGGTGGGCGTGAGGGCCACGTCGCCGTAGGCTTTGGCCGCCTCGCCCGTCACGTCGAGCGCCACCTTGAACGGCAACTGGCGCGTTTCGGCGAAATTGAGCACGTAGTTGGCCGGATCGTATTTCATGGCCACGGCCACGAATTCCAGGCCCTGCCCCTTGTACTTGTTGTAGGTGTCGATCATCTCCGGCATTTCCGCCACGCACGTGGTGCACGAGGTGGCCCAGAAATTGACCATCACCACCTTGCCGCGCAGGCTGTTTGACGTGATTTTCTCGCCATGGATGCCGTGGAAGGTCACGTCCGGCGCGCTTTGCTTGTCATTCAGCGACAGATAGGCGGCTGCCGCCACGCCCGCCACGACGACGGCGATGAGGGCTGGCTTGATCCAGGACTTGCTTGCGGAGGGCGAAGTTGACATGGCGAAGTTGAAATAAGTCACTTGAAAAGCGCGGCGATGCGTCCACGATGCGACTATTGTAGCCGTATCGTGGCGTCCTTGCTGTAGGTCAAACGGAGGAGTGCCTTACTGGCTGGGGGCGTCACTGGTAACGCGCTGCTGCGGCGGATCGGGCTGCAATTGTTTCAATTCCGATTCCGAAATGTAGTCGAACAGCTTGACCACTTTCTGTACGCCGCCCACGCCGCGCGCCACGTCGGCCGCGACCGTGCCTTCGCGCTGGGTTACGCGGCCCATCAGGAAGACGGTGCCGTTTTCCGTGACGACCTTGAACGAGGCGGCCGAGATGGTTTTCATGTCGACCAGGCTGGCCTTGACCTTGGCCGTGATCAGCGCGTCGTTCGAGCGCGAGGTGTAGCTGGCCGGGCCGGCGATGATCAGTTCATTGGCCACCGATTCCACGCCTTCGATATTGCGCACTTCGCGCTCGACGGCATTTTTCATCGCCTCATCGCGCACTTCGCCCGTCAGCAGGACGCGGCGGTTGAAGCTGGTGACATTCACATGGCCCGCATCGCCGACGATGGAGGGGATGCGCGACTCGCCTTTCAGGGTGATCGACTTGTCTTCGGTCTGGGCGCCCAGGGTGCGGCGGTCCGCTGCGGCAACGCCGCCCATCACTGCGCCGCCGACCATCAGTTCGATGCAGCCGGTGAGCGAGGTGAGCATGGCGCCGCACAGCAGTGCGGTAGCCAATGGGCGTTGTACGCGTTTCCAGCCTGGGCCAGTACCGAAATTAGTCATTCACGTCTCCTCCGAATAGCGCGACGTCGATGCCGTCGCAGATGCAATGTATGGTGGTCAGATGGACTTCCTGGATGCGCGCCGTGCGCTCGGCCGGCACGCAGATATGCACGTCGGCGTCCGTCAGCATCTTGCCGATGGCGCCGCCGTCCTTGCCCGTCAGCGCCACGACGCGCATTTCGCGCTCGAGCGCCGCTTCCACGGCGGCCAGCACGTTGGCCGAATTACCCGACGTGGAGATGGCCAGCAGGATGTCGCCGGCCTGGCCGAAGGCCTGCACCTGCTTCGAGAAAATCTCGCGGTAGCTGTAGTCATTCGCCACGGCCGTCAGGATCGAGGTGTCCGTCGTCAGCGCCAGGGCCGGCAGCGGAAAGCGCTCGCGTTCGAAACGTCCCACCAGCTCGGCCGCGAAATGCTGGCAGTCGGCGGCGGAACCGCCATTGCCGCAGGCGAGGATCTTGTTGCCATTGGACAATGCATAAAACATCAGGTCGATCGCCTGCGCAATGGGTGGCGCCAGCACGGTGGCGGCCTGGATCTTGAGTTCGGCACTTTCGTGGAAGTGCGAGAGGATGCGTTGATTATTCATAGTCTGCCGATTATAGTGCAGGCGCGCGGCATGGCGGACAAGCACTGTTAAAAATGCTTACATATCGAGGATGTTCTGCAGCCAGCTGATGTGCCCTCCATCGATGGCCAGCGCGTCGAAGCGGCACGGTGGCAAAGTCTTTTGCCCCTGCAGCCAGGTTTGCGCGGCCACCATCATGCGCCGCTGCTTGGCTGGCGTGATGCTGGCCAGGGCGCCGCCGTAGGCTGCACTGCTGCGTAGCCGCACTTCGACGAAAACGATGCAGGCGCCATCGCGCATGATCAGGTCCAGCTCGCCGCCCTTGCACAGATAATTGCGTTCCAGCAGCAGCAAGCCTTGCAGCAGCAGATACGCGAGCGCATCGTCTTCCCCCTGCCGTCCCCGTTCCCGTTTGTTCCAGAAAGCCAAGGGCGGCATGGCGCATGTCCTTACTGTACCGGTGGCGTGGCCGGCGCGGCTGGCGGCCAGGTGCCCAGCACGCCCTGCTGGTAGCTGGCGGCTTGTTCCGTGCGTTCGAACACGCTTTGATCGTCGTCAAAGCGCACGGCCAGGCGGCCCGTCACGCCATCGAGCGTGAACGGCGTGTTTGGCCGCAACGCCACTTCGCGCGCCACGCGGAAGGCATCGATGCCCAGCGCATACAGGCGTTCCATGTCGGCCGTCAGGCGGCGTTCGGCAGGCTGCGGCGGCTGTGGATACACCATCACTTGCGGATGGTCGCGCTGCACTTGCCATGGCAAGTCCAGCAGCCGCGCGCCGTCGAGCTCGGGGCCGCTGGCGCCGCGCCCGGCGCCGGGATTCAGGGACGAGGTGCCATACAGGGGCAGATCGCTGCCGATGGCCACGCGCAACTGGCGCGCCTGGTCGGCGTCAAGCGCGACAAACAGCAGGCCCGGCGGCGTTGCGGCCAAGCGTGCGCGCAGCTGCACCAGTTCCGCATCGCTCAGGTAGCCGTTCGTGGCCGTCAAGTCCATCACATCGACCTTGCCGCCCTGGCGCAGCCATTCCTGCTTGAAGGCGGCGCTGATGCGGCGCTGCGAGGGCGAACCGGCCGACAGGATCAGCGCGCTGGCGCCCGGTTGTTCGCTGGCCGCCCAGGCGGCGACCTGCCGCGCTTCCGCTTCGATCGACAGGCCCATCACCAGCAGCTTGGCCGGCAGGCGCGCCTCGCCGCGGCCCTCCGGGTGGTTCAGGGCGATCGTCGGCTTGCGCACCAAATCGCTGTTGGCCACGGCCGTGACGGCCGAGCGCGACAAAGGCCCCACGACGACGTCCTGTTCCTCTTGCGCTTGCGCAAACTTGTTCAGGACGTCGCTGCTGCCGTCGCCCGTGTCGATCACCGTCACTTCAAAGCCGCTGCGGTCGCGCTCATACGCGGCCATGAAGCCGGTGCGCAGCAGTTCGGCGGCCGGGCCCAGGGAAGCCGAGCGCAGCGGCAGCAGCAGGCCGATGTGGTGGACCTTGCCGTCGGACGGCGCCGGCGCCGTGGCGGCCGGCATGTCCTGCGGCGTGCCCGTCGCCGGCTTGGTGGTGATGGGCGTCAGCGGCGCGCCGTTGCCGTCGTACGCGGTAATATCGGGCACGGCCACGGCAAACGTCACCGGTTCGGGCGCGGGCGGCTTGGGCGGCACAGGCGGTGGCAGCGGCTTCGGTGGCGGCAGCGCCCTTGTGTTAGATTCAATAGGCGCGCACAATTGCCCGGGCGCGTCGCAAGGCGTGCTGCAAGCGCTCAGCATGCCGGTCGCGGCACAAACAAGCAGTAACTTCACACTATTAGCAAGCATTTAACCTCCAAAATGACCGTACAAGAAATCAGTTCCATCGCCAGCCTGCCCATCATGACAGAGGCGGCGCACCAGGTCTATCCTATCGCAACATTGTATATAGTGGCCACGCCGATCGGCAATGTGACCGATATCAGCCTGCGCGCGCTGCATTTGCTGAGCATTGCCGATGCCGTCGCCTGTGAAGATACGCGCAACACGGCGCACCTGCTGACGCGCTTTGGCCTGAACAAGCCGTTAATTGCGGCGCATCAACATAACGAGCGCGAAGTGGCGCAAACGCTGATCGCCCGCCTGCACGCTGGCGAGCGCATCGCCCTCGTCTCCGACGCAGGCACTCCGGCCGTGTCCGACCCGGGAGCGCGCATCGTCGACGCCGTGCGCGCGGCCGGCTTGCGCGTGCTGCCCCTGCCCGGTCCGTCGGCGGCGATCACGGCCATTTCCGCCAGCGGCTTGTTGAATGACCAGTTTTACTTCGTCGGCTTCTTGCCGGCGAAGGCCAAGCAGCGCGAAAACATCTTGCACAGCCTGCGCGGCGTGACGGCGACGATGGTGTTCTATGAAGCGCCGCACCGCATCCTCGATTGCGCCACGGCTCTGGTGGAAGCGTTCGAGCCCACGCGCCAGGTGGTGTTCGCGCGCGAACTGACGAAAATGTTCGAGGAAATCCACCGCTGCCCTCTGTCCGAAGCGGAAAGCTGGATCCGTGCCGACGCGCACCGCGAAAAGGGAGAATTCGTCGTCCTGCTCGAGGGCGCCACGGAGGCGCAGGACGCGGAAGACGTGGAAGCGGAACGCATCCTGAACATCTTGCTGGCCGAATGCAGCGTCAAGCAGGCGGCGAATCTGACGGCGCAAATCACGGGCCGCAAGAAAAACGCCCTGTATGAGCGGGCGCTGCAGTTGAAGGGGCAGGAATAAGGGAGTCAGGATGGCGGCGGGGCATCCAGCGCCCTTGCCGCCACGAGCAATAGTTCCACATGCTCGATCAGCTCGTCGACAAAGCCCACGGTGACATCGAGATCGCCTTCGTATTCGGCCAGATTGCGCTTCCGGTGTGCCTGGTTTAACAGCCGCCATTGCTGTGGCGTGAACCCCAGCGTGTGTTCCAGGCTTTGAAAGACGAGATAGCGGTTGTCGCTGCGATAACCATGTTGACGCAGCGCAGACAAGGCGGCTGCGTGCGCGTGCGTCCGCTGGCTCAGCCTTGAGCTGGCCGATGCGCGCCAGATTCGCCAGCGCCTGTGAGCTTGATGAGTTCATCGTCGCCCCCTTTGACAAAAACCTTGGGCTGTTCGAGGATGCGCACGACGAACGACTTGCCCTCGTCTATTCTTCGCCGCCATTCTTCCCGCGTGTACAAGGTCGGGTTGATGCTGCGGCCCAGCTGCTGCTGCGCAGGCTGAAGCGCTGCCAGCAACTGGGCATTCGATGCCATGTTGCCGATGACCATCAGGTCGATGTCGCTGTGTGCGTGCTCCGTACCCTTGGCCATCGAACCGTACACAAACGCCAGGTCGATTCCCTGCCAATACGGTTGCAGCGCGACACGCAGCACATCGGCGGCGCCAAAGGTTTTCAGCACGATGCTGCGCAGTTCGTCGAAGATCGGCGCATCATGATTTGCTTGGTAATGCTTCTGGTTGCCCACTTTCTTGACGGTCACCAGGGCCGATTTCACCAGCTTGGCCAGCTCGCGTTGCACGGCGCCCGAGCCGATGGCCGCGAAGGCGATGATTTCATTCGCATAGAAAGACCGTTATGCCTGGCCAAACAGCAAGGCCAGCACGCGCTGCTGTGTCTTGGAAAACAATGTATCTGCATAAGTACCCAATATGGGTGTAGTCAAGCAAACCCTCACCACTTGCAGCCGCTATCCTTTTTGTCCAGCAACATCAACACGGGCGCCAGCAAGCCTGCGCCTGCATAGGCGCTGCGGCAATCGCCGCGTTTGCCTTGCGCGATGTCGCGCGCCAGCTGGGTTTCCGTTTGCAGCGGCTTGTCGGGGATTTGCCCCACGGCCGTGCCCACCTTGGACGGATCGCGTTCGCCCGCCATCTTGCGCGCCGTCTTCCTGGCCGCTTCCATGTCGAACTTCGGCGTCTCCGGGGTTTCTTGCCTGAAGGTATCGGCACTGGCCGCCGGCGTGGCCGGTGAGGCCGGCACGACCGTGATGGCATGCGGGCTGGCCGCTGGCGCCAGTGTTTCGCGGGCAGTGGCGAGTTTCGGCTTGCTGACGGGCTTGGCTTCGCGCTTCGGCTTGACGATGTCGACGGGCGGCGGGGGCGGCTTGGCGGCCAGCGGACGTATCCATACGGCGATCGATTCCACGCGCGGGGCCGTGTCCTGCGGGACAGGCGGCTGCACATGGCGCCATAGAATGATCAAGGCAGCATGCAGCAGCAAGGACACGGCTATGCCCAGCACGATGCCGCGGCGGTTCGGCATAGGCTGGTCACCGCCGTTTCTTTCAATACTGAAATCCATTGCCGTCGTCGCCTTCATGTCTGATCGGGAAAACTTGCAAACCGAGTGTCGCATATTTCATGCATGCTGAAAATACAGGGCTTCTAGTGCCGCGCGTAAATAATTTACACAGAGTTTCACCTGACCCTTGACCGAAGTCGATACGGCCTGTATTATCTTGGTCTTCGGAGTGTGGCGCAGCCCGGTAGCGCACCTGGTTTGGGACCAGGGGGTCCAAGGTTCGAATCCTTGTACTCCGACCAAATTTGTAGAAAAAAACCCAAGAGTTTCGACTCTTGGGTTTTTTTTTCGTCTGTAGCGCATGGCGTTGCGGTATGCAGTAAAAAGGGGGCCGTCGGCCCCTTTCATTTATGCGGCGCGCTTCACCGCAATGATGATGATGTTACCGGTGCGGTAGTCGGCGCCAGTTATTTGGCGTGGATGTCGCAGTCAGCAAGCTTCCTGCGGCCATCGGGTAATCGCCATCATTGAAGCAAATCAAGAAATGAAGAATAATGATGCGATAGTCAAGAAGCAAAACGCGTTCGAACTTGTGTTTGCGGCTGTTGGCACCCTTATCTCAGTTGGCGCAGAGTGATGCAGGGGGGCGCGCGTCAACGCTTGCGTTGACGCCTGTGGCGGCGTCAGGGACGCAGGGAAAGACGCAGCGCAAAAAGTCTTAAGTTATTGGCTGCTATTTTTTCAGAATGCCGGGGGCATTTGTCTCTGCCCACTTCGCAAATATCTCCGCCAGTTCACCGCTCCCGAAGACGGACAGGTGGTGATATTCGTCTCGATATAGCGGCATGCCATCCTTGATCATCGAGCATTTTTTACCATTGCAGAAAAGCTGGTTCTGATCGAAGAATTTCACGTCAGGATGCTTCGCTGTGATTGCAGTCACCAGCGGCTCAAAGGTTTCATGCAGAGCCTTCGCGCGCTCCATCGGCATCAGGCAATCTTTCTGCGGTTCTTTCAGCGGCCGCGCAAAACAGGCCTTGATGTCGTAATCGAGGCGGAGATGCGGTCGGAAAACAATCACCTTTGCACCATGCGCTTCATACGAGGCGATCAACTTTTCCAGGTTGGCGGTGTACTGCGTATCTGGCGTATAGCTCAGACCGTCAATAATCACGTATCGGATTGAGCTGTTTGCGGCGATGATCTCATCGATAAAGCGTAGCTGGCGCGCGGGCCCTTCACCACGGCACGGAATCCTGCTGCCGGGTTCAGCCGGTCCTTCCGATCCCCTTGCAATATCGCAATCGCCGATCGATAAAATGCTGTTCTTGTTCAAAGCATCGTTACCAAAAAATCCAGAATACATCTGGTTTGCATAGCTGTTGCCAATAATCAGGACCGTCGGGGCGGCATTACTATTTGCCATGCAGAACCAATAGCTGTAGTTTTCAGCGTCTTTGAATGGGTATTTTTTCAGGCAAATATCGTTTTGGGTGTATTTCCAGATCGGGCCGACGAACTGGGCATTGATTGCCTCTGCTGATCGGATATTGGCGCGCAGGGGCAGACCATTTTGTCGATAGGTAAAATACCCGGTGGCGCCGACAATTATCATGATACTGATTAAAACAGGTGTCTTGTATTGACTTGTGCCACCACGGATTGGGCGCTCGATAAGTCGATAGGTCAACCATGCCAGGACGACTGCAAGCAGCACAGCAGCAATGCGAATCGTTGGCGCCGGCTGCTGACTCTCAATAATGCGCGCGAAGGTCAGCAATGGCCAGTGCCACAGGTAGAGCGGAAAGCTGATGAGGCCGATCCACACACAAAATCGATTGGATAGCACCACGCGGTTAAACCACGCGGTCGGGCCGGCAGCGATAATAAGTACCGCGCCGCCGATGGGGAAGAGCGCCCACCAGCCGGGAAATGCGCTCTTGCTGGTAGTGAGACAGAATCCGATGATCAGCAGCGCCGCCCCGGCAAATCCTTGGGCGCTTTGGGTCTTGGTGCCTTTCCCTGCAAACCATGCCTTCCGATGCAGCGCTAAATAAGCCAGCGTCGATCCTGACAGCAATTCCCAGAAGCGCGCGCCAGGCAAGTAAAAGCTGCTTACCGGATCGCTGGCGACGTGATTGATGTTCCATGCAAAAGATATCGCCAAAATCAGCAGAGTAATCGCCAGCACGTTGACGCGCCACTTCCATGCAGCCCACAGGATCAGCGGCCAGAAGATATAAAATTGCTCTTCTATACCCAATGACCAGAGGTGCAGTAGCGGTTTGATTTCGGCGGTGGTATCGAAATAACCGCTTTCATCCCAAAGCACAAAATTGCTGATGAATCCGGCGCCGCCGGCAATATGCTTGCCGAGCTGTCTGTACTCGTCGGCGAATAGCACGAAGTATCCAAATATGTAACAGCTCAACAGTACTAACAGCAGGGCTGGGAAGATGCGTTTCACGCGCCGCGCGTAGAATTCGGCGAAGCTGAATTGATCCTTTTCAAGGCTACTGAACAGGATGGTCGATATCAGAAACCCAGAAATTACGAAGAAAATATCAACGCCGATAAAGCCGCCCTTCAGGAGAGACGGGAAGGCATGAAAGATGATGACCGACAGCACTGCAATGGCGCGCAGGCCATCAATGTCGGGGCGGTATTTGGGATGGACAAGATGATGTTCTGCTGCCGGCAACTGGCTTGATATTTTTGACATTATTCGATGATTTGCTGTGTAGATGGCGATTAGCGGTTTCTGATGACGTCAGCAACAACCTGCGCATAGCCAACATAAATCCAGTCAGACGGGTGATTGACGCCATTTGCCGTCACATCGTAGTAGCTTTTCTTGGACAGGATATTTTTGCTCAACTCTGTCATGTCGGCCATAGCAACGCCCCTGGTGTCGTGGGCGATCTTGAGCATGACCTTGCGATAAGCGAAAAGCCGGTCGGTATTCATCGGCTTCCATTCTTTATTTCCAAGCCAGCTTGAAACTAGCAGGAACTCCGTTTTTTTAGATTTCGCTCGTTCGGCCTGTATCATTTGGCGCATATTACTCTCATAGCTTTCTGGTGTGATCTGCGCTGCCGTATCGTTCATCCCCAACCCAATCACGAACAAATCGCTTGAGGTCTTCCCAGTTTTCTTCTTTATATTGGGTAAACCCTCATTTGTTGACCAGCCACCGACACCCAAATTACGCCAGTAATATTTCCCGTCACCGCCGTTGGAAAGCAGGGCTGCTGTCAAATCTACCCAACCAGGCTGATGGGGGGGAACATTGATGGCTTTAGTTGAGTCGGAGCCTTCGATGATGCTGTCGCCGTAAAATGTGACGGCAACCGGCTGTCTGGCGGCGATTTTTGCCCAAGTATGTGGCAAGCTTCCTGCTTTGATCGGCTTTTTGACAACTTCGCCAGCCAGATAGGTCACGGCGACTTGGTGCAATTGGTACGTGGATTCGATCCGCAGTGGATCACCCGCCTTGGTGACTGATTGCCACATCTCAGGTACGCCAGGCAACTTCACATATTGGAAGCCGGGAGAGGTCGGGATATGCGAACCGGCCGGGATTTCCAGTTTGCCATTCTGCAGCGCATAGTCGCGACCTTTTTCGAACGCTACGCCTGTTTGGCGGTTGCTGACGACCAAAATGGCGCTAGGCTTGCGCCAAAGCGGGCTAGGTTCGCTAGCGGGTAACACCGGTTCATCAAAGACTACGGCACTATCCCAAATTGGTTGATTCAGGTGGAAAGCCGTTATCATTTCGGTCGAGCAGGCGGCTGTGGTACAGGCTTGGAACTGTGAAAAATCGACTGGCATTTTTTCCTTGGATATTATTTGTTTTTTTGTAAGTGTCGGATTATTGCAGGCGCTTGATCGATGGTCAAATGGATTGAGTAGGTAGATATAGACTGCGCTACTGACTTTTGCGCGAGTTCTATATTCTCTTCCATGCATGGTTCTGCAATATTTCTACGATGGGTGAAAGCCAAGTCATTGATTGAAAAACTATCCCATTGTGCTTGCTGGTTTGGAAAAGGGAGTACAAGGATTCAAGCCCTTGTACTCCGACCAGGTCTGTAAAAAACTCCCAGTAGTTTCAGCTCTTGGTTTTTAGTCTGTACTTGCCTGACCATACCTCATCAAGACAGGGGCCGCAAAGCCCCTGACCAGCTTATGCTGCCCGTTTCGCCGCGATGGCGTTGCCCGCCCGGCTCGATCCCTTGCGGCCCAGCTGCTGCGAGATGAACTGCCCCGCATCGACCACCAGGTCCAGGTCGATGCCGGTGGCGATGCCCAATCCCTGCATCATGTACAGCACGTCCTCGGTCGCCACGTTGCCGGTGGCGCCCTTGGCGTAGGGGCAGCCGCCCAGGCCGGAGACGGACGAATGATAAATCGCGATACCCACTTCCAGGCTGGCGTAGATGTTCGCCAGCGCCTGGCCGTAGGTGTCGTGGAAGTGGCCGGACAGGCCGCCCACGTGGAAGGCTGCGATGGCGCGCTGCATCACCGCCTGCGTTTTGCGCGGCGTGGCCACGCCGATGGTGTCGGCGATGTCGATCTCGTCGCATCCGAGGTCGCGCATGCGGCCCACCACGTCGGCCACGGCGTCCAGCGGCACGTCGCCCTGGTAGGGGCAGCCGAAGGCGCAGCTGATGCTGCCGCGCAGGCGCAGGCCGTGTTCCTTGGCCGCCTTGGCCACGCCTTCGAAGCGGGCGATCGATTCGGCGATCGAGCAATTGATGTTCTTTTGCGAGAAGGCCTCGGAGGCGGAGCCGAAGATCACCACTTCATCGGCCTTCGCCGCCAGCGCCGCTTCGAAACCCTGCATGTTCGGCGTCAGCGCCGAATACAGGGTGCCAGCGCGGCGCGCGATTTTTTCCATCACTTCCGCGCTGGTGGCCATCTGCGGCACCCATTTTGGCGAGACGAACGACGCCGCCTCGATATTGGCGAAGCCGGCCAGGGTCAGGCGGTCGACCAGCTCGATCTTGACGGCGGCGCTGATGGTTTCCTTCTCGTTTTGCAGGCCGTCGCGCGGGCCCACTTCGACGATCTTGACCTGTTTCGGCAAACTGGCTTGAGCATTCATTTCAATATCCTTGCAAACGGTTGACGATGCCGGCGACAGAGTCTCCGGCGTGCAGGCGGCGCATCTTGGCGGCGATCTGCGCCACGCTTTCGCGGCGCAGGGTGGCCGCCGAAATATGCGGCGTGATGGTGATGCGGGGTTCTTGCCAGAACGGGTGCTGCTGCGGCAGCGGCTCGTTGCGGAACACGTCGAGGGTCGCCCCGGCGATATGCCCGCAGCGGATCAGGGTCAATAAATCCGGTTCGGCGAGATGCGCGCCGCGCGCCACGTTGATGACGTAGGCGCCCGGCAGCAGCATCGACAGGCGGGTGCGGTCGAGCAGGTTGTGCGTGTCCGGCGTGAGCGGCAGCATGCAGACCAGCACGCGTGTGTTGCGCAAAAATGCTTCGAGTCCCTCTTCGCCTGCGTAGCACTGCACGCCATCGATGTGTTTCTGGCTGCGGCTCCAGCCGTGCAGGGGAAACTCGAACTGCGCCAGCGCTTGCAGCACGCGCGTGCCCAGCACCCCCATGCCCAGCACGCCGACGGGGAAATCGGCTTTGTCGAACGCGGGCAGCGGCTGCCAGATGCCGGCGCGGCCCTGCGCCTCGTAGTCGTCGAAGCGGCGGAAGTGGCGCAGCACGGCGTGGCTCACATATTCGGCCATCTGCACGCCCATGCCCGCGTCGTCCAGGCGCACCAGCGGCACGTGTGCGGGCAGCGCCTCGCCAAACTTCAACAGCGCGTCGACGCCGGCGCCCGTGTTGAAGATGGCTTTGACGTTGGCCAGCGCGGGCAGCATGGCGGCGGGCGGCTGCCACACGACGGCATAGTCGCATGGCGCGAACGTGTCGCCTTCGCGCCAGAAGGTAATCTCGGCTTCGGGCAGCAAGGTTTTAAAATCGGCGATCCACGCCGCTTCCTTGCCATCCGCGCGTTGTAACAGGATGCGCATCGTGGCAGCCTCTATGCGGCGGCCTTGAAGGCCAGCAGCGGCGCGCCATCGGCCACCTGGTCACCAACCGCATACAGCACGTCTTCCACCAGGCCGTCGTGTGGCGCGGCGATCGTATGCTCCATCTTCATCGCTTCCATGATGACCAGAGGCTCGCCCTTTTTGACATCCTGGCCCTTGTTCACCAGCACGGCGACGACCTTGCCCGGCATCGGTGCCGTCAGGCGGCCGCCTTCCGCTTCCACTTCACCCGCATGCGCCATCGGGTCGCTGTAATGCAAGGTGTGGTGCAGGCCGTTGGTGAATACGTGGAACTGCTCGCCATCGCGCAGCACGGTGCCGTGCACGGCACGTTCGCCCAGCTTGATGTGCAGCTCGTTGCCTGTGCGCGCCGTCAAGGTCAGGGGCTGGCCGTTGAACAGCCAGCCATCCGTTTTGTAGGCAACGCGCGCGGCATAGGCCTTGCTGTCGCTGGCCAGCGCGAATTCATCGGCAAACGCCAGGCTGCGTCCCAGGGTGCTGTTCAAGCGCCAGCCCAGGGCATTGCCCCACGGGTCGGCGGGGTTGCTCGATTGCGCTTCGGACACGGTTTTTTCTTCCAGCAGCAGGCTGACTGCCGCCAGCGCCAGGGCCGTGTCGGGCGCCGCCTGCAAGGCGGGGAACAGCGACGCCTGATTGCGCTCGATCAAACCCGTGTCGAGGTCCGCGTTGGCAAATGCCTGGCCTTCGATCAGGCGTTTCAAGAAGGCGATATTGCTGGCCAGGCCCACGATCTGGTACTCGGCCAGCGCCTGCGCCATGCGCGCTAGCGCCTCGCGGCGGTCCGCGCCCCAGACGATCAGCTTGGCGATCATCGGGTCGTAGAAGGGAGAGATGGCGTCGCTTTCGCGCACGCCCGAATCGATGCGCACGGCGGCCGGCACCAGCGTGCCACCGAGCTCGAACGTGACGGCCGATGGCGACTGCATGTGGCGCAGCGTGCCGATCGATGGCAGGAAGCCCTTTTCCGGATTTTCCGCATAGATGCGCGCTTCGATGGCATGGCCATGGATCGTCAATTCGCTTTGTTTTTTCGGCAGCGGTTCGCCAAAGGCGACGCGCAACTGCCATTCCACCAGGTCGGTGCCGGTGATCATTTCCGTCACGGGATGCTCCACCTGCAGGCGCGTGTTCATCTCCATGAAGTAGAACGAGCCATCCTGGTTGGCGATGAATTCCACCGTGCCCGCGCCCACATAGCCGACGGCCTTGGCGGCGGCGACGGCCGCTTCGCCCATGGCCGCGCGGCGCTCCGCCGGCATGCCCGGCGCCGGCGCTTCTTCCAGCACCTTTTGATGGCGGCGCTGCACCGAGCAATCGCGCTCGAACAGGTAGATGCAGTTGCCGAGCGTATCGGCAAACACCTGGATTTCGATATGCCGCGGACGCGACAGGTATTTTTCGGCCAGCACCTTGTCGTCGCCGAAGGAGCTGATCGCTTCGCGCTTGCACGAGGCCAGCGCGGCCTTGAAGTCGGCGCTGTTTTCAATGACGCGCATGCCCTTGCCGCCGCCGCCAGCGGATGCCTTCAGCAGCACGGGGTAGCCGATCTTGTCGGCCTGCGTGTGCAAAAAGTCCGCATCCTGATTCTCGCCATGGTAGCCGGGTACCAGCGGTACATTGGCTTTTTCCATCAGCGACTTGGCGGCCGACTTCGAGCCCATGGCGCGCATGGCGGACGCCGGCGGGCCGATGAAGACCAGGCCTGCGGCGTGGCAGGCATCGGCGAAGTCGGCGTTTTCGGACAGGAAGCCATAGCCGGGGTGGATCGCCTGCGCCCCTGTCGCCAGCGCCACGGCGATGATCTTGTCGCCGCACAGATAGCTTTCCTTGGCCGGCGCGGGGCCGATCAGGACGGCTTCGTCGCACACGGCGACGTGCTTGGCGTTGGCGTCCGCTTCCGAATACACGGCGACGGTGTGGATGCCCATGCGGCGCGCGGTAGCGGCGACACGGCAAGCGATTTCGCCGCGGTTGGCGATCAGGATTTTAGTGAACATGGTCTCTCTCTATTCTCTCAAAAAGGGGCAGCTGTCTCTTGTCATGGACGTTGTCTGCTGGCGTGTCGGCTTACGCGCTTTGCGCTAAGCCGACCTACGCATTGGTGAGGCGGTATTCGTAGGTCGGGTTCGCCGGCACGGCGTAACCCGACAAGGCTGTCATCAGCAGCCGCACTTCTCTTTCTGCACCGAGTCCAGCATGGCGCCGCGCGTCTGCAAGCCCAGTTTACCCAGCAGGGTGCGGTCGTCTTCCGCTTCCGGGTTGTCGGTGGTGAGCAGCTTGTCGCCGTAGAAGATGGAGTTGGCGCCAGCCAGGAAGCACATGGCTTGCACGGCTTCGCCCATCTGGCGTCGGCCTGCCGACAAACGCACGCGCGCCTTCGGCATGGTGATGCGGGCCACGGCAATCGTGCGCACGAATTCAAATGGGTCGAGCGCTTCCAGGCCGAACAAGGGCGTGCCTTCCACTTGCACCAGGTGATTGACGGGTACCGATTCCGGATACGGATTCAAATTGGCCAGCTGGGCGATCAGGCCCGCGCGTTGCAAACGCGTTTCGCCCATGCCGACGATGCCGCCGCAGCACACTTTCAAGCCTGCTTCGCGCACGCGGCCCAACGTGTCCAGACGGTCCTGGTATTCGCGCGTGGAGATGACGTTGTCGTAGAACTCGGGCGCCGTATCGAGGTTATGGTTGTAGAAGTCCAGACCCGCGTTTTTCAGGCGATCCGCTTGTCCTTCTTCCAGCATGCCCAAAGTAGCGCAGGTTTCCAGGCCCAACGCCTTTACTTTGGTCACCATCTCTTCGACTTTTTCCATGTCGCGCTCTTTCGGGCTGCGCCAGGCGGCGCCCATGCAGAAGCGCGTGGCGCCGTTGGCTTTCGCCTGGCGCGCCGCGTCGAGCACCGTGTCGATGTCGAGGATTTTTTTCGCTTCCACGCCGGTGTCGTAGCGGGCCGCCTGCGGGCAGTAGCCGCAGTCTTCTTCGCAGCCGCCCGTCTTGATCGACAACAGGGTCGCCAGTTCCACGTCGCCATCGGGGAAGTTGATGCGGTGGGTTTGCTGGGCCTTGAACATCAGGTCATTGAATGGCAGATCAAACAGGGCCAGTACATCGGCGACAGGCCAGGTGGCCGCTTCCGGCACGGTGATGCGCGCCGCAGGGCGGTGCAGTTCGACGGTTTTTGCTGCTTCTTGGACGTGAGACATGTGATTCCTTCGCTTCTATTTTTGGAGACGTTTAAGTGTTTGGTTTAATTCTTCGACTGCTGCGCCGGCCAGTTGGGCAAGCCGCTGAAATCGAGATACGCCGCCGCCGCTTGCGCGCTGGGCTGCGCCAGGCGCGGCACCTTGCCCAGCAGGGGCGCCGGGATGCGCTCGATCAGCGCATCGATATTTTCGTCGAGGAAGCGCATTTCCACTTCCAGGGTGTTGGCGACCCAGCCGATGACCGTCAGGCCGCGCGCTTCGATCGCTTCCAGCGTCAGCAAGGCCTGGCTGATGCAGCCCAGACGCATGCCGACCACCAGGATCACCGGTAAATCGAGCTGCTGCGCCAGGTCGGCCGAATCAAAGCCGATTGAGAGCGGCACGCGGAAACCGCCCACGCCTTCGACCACGACGGCGTCCGAGGCGGCGGCGATTTCCAGGTAGGCGGCCAAAATCGGCACCGACTCGATGCTGACGCCTTCGAGTGCGGCTGCGATGTGCGGCGCCGCCGCTTCCTTCAGCATGTAGGGCGTGGTCAGGCTGCGCAGCATGCTGACGTTGCCGGCGGCGATCAGGCTGTCGGCGTCTTCATTATGCAACTCGCCGTCGCGCATCTCCGCGCCGGCGGCCACCGGCTTCATGCCGCAGGCGCGCACGCCACGCGCCACCAGCGCATGCAGCAGGGCCGACGAGGTCAAGGTCTTGCCGATTTCCGTGTCGGTGCCGGTGACGAAACAGGCAAAGCGCGATGGCAGGCCGGCAATGGCCGGAGCCGGCTGCACGGCCGGCGCCAGGTCCGCCAGCACTGCCGCCACGATAGGGTCATCAAGGCTCATGGCGTGTCCTTTCCAGGGTGTTGATTGCATTGATCAATTGCGCCACTTCCTGCGCCGTGTGGCCGGCCGACAGGGTCACGCGCAGGCGCGCCGATCCCGCTGGCACGGTGGGCGGGCGGATGGCGCCGACCCACAGTCCCTGCTGGTAGAGTTGCGCGGCGATGTCCAGCATGTCCGCATTTTCACCGATGATGACGGGCTGGATGGCGCAGAGTGATGGCAAGGCTTGCCAGTGTTGCAGTTGCAAGCCCTCGTTCCATTGCGCCACCAGCGCCGCCAGGTGCCTCCGACGTTGTTTTCCTTCCTCACCGGCGATGATGTCCAGGCTGGCCAACAGCGCATGCGCGAGCGCGGGCGCGGCCGCCGTGGTGAAGATGTAGGGGCGCGCCTTCTGGATCAGCGTTTCGATCACGGCTTCATGCGCGCAAACAAAAGCGCCACCCACGCCGGCCGATTTGCCCAGGGTGCCCACGTAGACCAGGTGCGGCGAATGCAGGCCGAAGTGTTCCAGCGCGCCACGGCCATTCTCGCCCAGCGCGCCGAAACCGTGCGCATCGTCGACCACCAGCCAGGCGCCGTACTGCTCGCACAGGGCCAGCAGCGCGGGCAGCGGCGCCAGGTCGCCATCCATACTGAAGATGCTGTCGGTGACGACGATTTTGGTTTTGGCTTTACTGTCCGCCAGCAGGACCGCCAGGGCATCGAGGTCCGCATGCGGATATACGCGCGTCTTGACGCGGGCCAGGCGCGTGCCGTCGATCAGTGAGGCGTGGTTCAGCGCTTCCGAGAAGATCTCGGTCTGCGCGTCGCCCGCCGCCAGGGCCGTGAGCACAGCTAAATTAGCCATGTAGCCCGTGCAAAAATACAGGGCGCGCGCCTGTTCCAGGTTGGCGCCGACGAAAGCGGCCAGCCGTTCTTCCAGCTGCGCGTGGGCGCGGCTGTGGCCGCTGATCAGGTGCGAAGCGCCGCTGCCGGCGCCATACAGATCGGCGCCCTCTTTCAGCGCGGCGACGATGCGCGCATGCGACGCCAGGCCCAGGTAGTCATTGCTGCAAAAGGCCAGCATGTCGCGCCCATCGACCGTCAGGCGCGGCGCGCACGGCGTGTCGACGGTACGGCGGCGGCGGATCAGGCTGCGCTCTTCCAGTCCCTGCAACTGCTGTTGTAATCGCGCGATCAGTTCCATCTCAGGCTCCGATCACGCTGTTGAAGACGGCCAGCGTCTGCTGGCCCAGGCCCGCGATTTCCTCGTCGTCGAGGATATACGGCGGCATCAGGTAGACGGTGGAACCGATGGGGCGCATCAGGAGTTCGTGTTCCAGCGCCGTGCTGAAGAAGCGGCGCGAAAAATCGGGCGCTGCATCGACGGCGTCAAACGCCCAGATCATGCCCTGCTGGCGGAAGTGTTTTACGCGCTCATGCTGCGCCAGCGGCGCCAGGGCGCGCGTGATTTTGGCGGCGCGTTCGCGGTTGGCCACCAGCACATCGTCTTCCTCGAAGATCGACAGGGTTGCCAGCGCTGCGCGGCAGGCCAGCGGGTTGCCCGTGTACGAGTGCGAATGCAGGAAGCCGCGGCGCACGTCGGTGCTGTAGAACGCCTGGTAGATGTCTTCGCGCGTCATCACGAGGGACAGGGGCAAATAGCCGCCGCTGATGCCCTTGGACAGACAGACGAAATCGGGCCAGATGCCGGCCTGTTCGCAGGCGAAGAAAGTGCCCGTGCGGCCGCAGCCGACGGCGATTTCGTCGAGTATCAAATGGACTTGATAACGATCGCACAGGGCGCGCACCAGCGACAGGTACAAGGGGTCGTGCATGGCCATGCCGGTGGCGCATTGGACCAATGGCTCGATGATGATGGCGGCGATCTTGTCGGCCTTCTGCTGGAACAGCTGTTCCACCTCAAAGGCGGCGCGGCGTGCCACGTCCTCGGCAGACTCGCCCTCTGCCGCCTGGCGGAAGTCGGGCGACATCACCGTCTGTGAGGCGCGCAGCAGGGGGCCGTAGGCATCCTTGAACAGGGCGACGTCGGTCACGGCCAGCGCGCCGATGGTTTCGCCGTGGTAGCTGCCTTTCAGGCAGACGAATTCCTGTTTTTCACTTTTGCCGCTGTTGCGCCACGCATGAAAACTCATTTTCAGGGCGATTTCCACGGCGGAGGCCCCATCGGACGCGTAAAAGCTGTGGCCAAGCACGCCGCCGGTCAATGCCGACAGCTTTTCCGACAGTTCGACCACCGGTGCATGCGTGAAACCGGCCAGCATGGCGTGTTCCAGGCGGTCCAGCTGGTCCTTGAGTTCCGCATTGATGCGCGGATTGGCGTGGCCGAACAGGTTCACCCACCATGAACTGATGGCGTCCAGGTAGCGTCGGCCCTCGTGGTCGTACAGCCAGGCGCCGCGGCCATGGCTGACGGGGATGAGCGGAACCGCGTCGTTAGCCGATGCGTGATGCTGCATTTGCGTGCAAGGGTGCCACACGCTGCGCAGACTGCGTTCGACCCAGCCCGATTGTTTTTCTGCTTTCAAAACTGCTCCAATGATTTTCTTAATCCATGCACTAGCCCATGAGCCAACTCGGCTTGCGCTTGTCGAGGAACGATTGCACGCCTTCGCGTCCCTGCTCCGAGGCGCGGATCTGCGCGATGCGCTCGGCGGTGTCCGCCAGCAGCGCGTCATCGACCGGCTGGCCGGCGATCTCGCGCACCAGCGTTTTCGCTTGCGCCACGGCGTGCGGGCTGTTGCCCGTCAGCGCCTTGAGCACGTCAAAGGTTTTCGCGTCCAGCGCACTTGCCTCGACTACCTCGTGGGCAAAGCCGATGCGCAGTGCTTCCTGGGCGGAGAATCGCTCCGCGGTCAGGAAATAGCGGCGTGCCGCGTTTTCGCCCATGGCCTTGATGACATACGGTGAAATAGTGGCCGGGATCAGTCCCAGCCGCACTTCGCTCAGGCAGAAATGCACGTCTTCCGCAACCAGAATGATATCGCATGCGGCGACGAGGCCCATGCCGCCCGCATAGCAGTCGCCCTGGATCTTCGCCACCACGGGTTTCGGACACAGGTAAATCGTGCGCAGCATCTGCGCCAGCTGCAGTGCGTCGGCCTGGTTTTCGGCATGCGTGTAGCCGGCCATCTTCTTCATCCAGTTCAAGTCCGCACCGGCGCAAAAGGCTGCGCCATTCGCCGCCAGCACGATGGCGCGCACCATGTCGCTGCGTCCCAGCCCTTCGAAGGCGCGCGCCAGTTCGGCGATCGTCGTCTCGTTGAAGGCATTGCGCACGTCGGGGCGGTTCAGGGTCACGGTGGCGACATTGCCCTCGATGACCAGCTTTAAGGTTTCAAATTCCATTCTCTTCTCCCTGGGTGCCGCTTACATGCGGAATACGCCGAACTTCGTGTCCGGGATTTCCGCGTTCAAGGCGGCCGACAGGCCCAGGCCCAGCACCATGCGGGTGTCGGCCGGGTCGATCACGCCATCGTCCCACAGGCGCGCTGTGGCGTAGTACGGGTGGCCCTGGTGTTCGTATTGATCCTTGATCGGCTGCTTGAAGGCCGCTTCCTCGTCCGCGCTCCACTGCCCGCCCTTGCCTTCGATGCCGTCGCGCTTGACGGTCGCCAGCACGGAAGCGGCCTGGTCGCCGCCCATGACGGAGATGCGCGCATTCGGCCACATCCACATGAAACGCGGAGAGAACGCGCGGCCGCACATGCCGTAGTTGCCGGCGCCGAAGCTGCCGCCGATGATGACCGTGAATTTCGGCACGGCGGCCGTGGCCACGGCCGTCACCATCTTGGCGCCATTGCGGGCGATGCCCTCGTTTTCGTATTTGCGCCCCACCATGAAGCCCGTGATGTTTTGCAGGAAGACGAGCGGGATCTTGCGCTGGCAGCACAATTCGATGAAATGCGTGCCCTTCAGGGCCGATTCGGAGAACAAAATGCCGTTGTTGGCGATGATGCCCACTTTGACGCCATAGATGTGCGCGAAGCCGCAGATCAGGGTGGTGCCGTAGCGCGCCTTGAATTCGTCGAAATCGCTGCCGTCGACGATGCGCGCGATCACTTCCCTCACGTCGAAAGGCTTGCGCGTGTCGACGGGGATCACGCCATATAGTTCCTGCGTCGGGTAGGTCGGTTCGACGGATGCACGCAGGGCCATCTGCTGCGGTTTTTGACGGTTCAGGTTCGAGACGATGGTACGCGCCAGCGACAGCGCATGCAAATCGTTTTGCGCCAGGTGGTCGACCACGCCGGACAAGCGCGTGTGCACATCGCCGCCACCGAGGTCTTCGGCCGTCACCACTTCACCCGTCGCCGCTTTTACCAGCGGCGGGCCGCCGAGGAAAATCGTGCCCTGCTCCTTGACGATGATCGATTCGTCGCTCATGGCCGGCACATACGCGCCGCCTGCCGTGCAAGAGCCCATCACCACGGCGATCTGCGGGATGCCCTTGGCCGACAAATTCGCCTGGTTGTAGAAAATGCGGCCGAAATGGTCGCGGTCGGGGAAGACGTCGTCCTGGTTCGGCAGGTTGGCGCCGCCCGAGTCGACCAGGTAGATGCAGGGCAGGTTGTTCTGATCGGCGATTTCCTGAGCGCGCAAATGCTTTTTCACCGTCATCGGATAATACGTGCCGCCCTTGACTGTAGCGTCGTTGCAGACGATGACGCATTCCTGGCCGGAGACCCTGCCGATGCCGGTGATGATGCCGGCGCTAGGGGCCGCATCGACGCCCTTGGCGTCCTGATACATGGCGTAGGCCGCCATCTGGGAAAACTCGAGGAAGGGCGTGCCGGGATCGAGCAGCATCTGCACGCGGTCGCGCGGCAGCAGTTTGCCGCGCGCCAGGTGCTTGGCGGCAGCCGCTTCGCCGCCGCCGGCCGCGATCTTTTCCACTTTGTCGCGCAGATCGTCGACGATGGCTTGCATGGCCGCGGCATTGGCCTTGAAATCTTCACTGCGCGGATTGAGTTTGCTTTCGATGTGCGGCATTGCGGTTCCTTTTTATGATCGCCCGGTCTCTCGGGTCGCGCTACTCGGGAAAACTGCCGTCGAGATAAAACCAGCGCAGGGCGCCATTACCGCTTTTGTCCGCCTCGCGCACGAAGCGGCTCACTTCATGCAGGCGGTGCGCGCGGCCGTTGACCTTGTAGCGGGCCACGAATTCCACGCTGTCGCGGTGTATCTCTTCGGCTTGATCTGCTGATACTGCTTTACGTTGACGTAAACGTAAAGCAGATTTTACCTCAAGTCCCAGCCAGTGGACTTTTTCTTCTTCGGCAAATAAAGCGTCGGTGGGACAGGTGCTGGCATGCCAGGTGGCGCGCAGGTAGGGCTCGTCGCGCAAGGTAAACGCCGTGTAGCGCGAACGCATCAGGGATGCAGCCGTGGGCGGCAAGGCGTCGCCCGCGATATACGGGCCGCAGCAGCTGGCGTAGGAGGCGCCGCCACAGGGGCAGGCGGCAGATGTCGAGGGTGTGGGCATGCGGTCGCGATATGGAACAGAAAAGAGGGAACAGGAAAGTTCCGCAATTATCCGCCATATCGGCAGCGGCGCGTGCGCGCCGCCTTGGCCGGCTACTTTTTCGGGCTGAGGAAGTCCAGTGCGAACGGCGGCGCCTTGCCGGCCATGAGATCGGCGAGGATGCGCGCCGTGCCGGCGGCAAAGGTAAAACCCAGCGGGCCGTGTCCCACGTTGAGCCACAGGTTCGCCACTTTGCTGGCGCCCACCAGCGGCGCGCTGTTCGGCGTGGCGGGGCGCAGGCCGGCCCAGGCCACGGCCTGGTCGTAGTCGGCGCCGTGCGGCATGGCTTCGCGCGCCAGCCGTGTCAGGCCGGCGATGCGCTCCCAATCGATGCTGTTGTCGGCGCCCACCATGTCGACCATGGCGGCCACGCGCAGGTCGCCACCGATGCGCGCATACAGTACCTTGCGCTCGAAATCCGTGATGCTGATCTCGGGTGCCCGGTCTTGCGCGCGGATGGGCGCCGTCAGGCTGTAGCCTTTCAAAGGGTACAGCGGCAGGTAAATGCCTGCCGTGGCGGCCAGGTCGCGGCTCTGGATGCCGGCCGCCAGCACGTAGTGGTCCGCTTGCAGCAAGCCCAGGCTGGTGTCGACACCCGCGATCTTGCCCTTGTGCGTGACGAGGCGGCGCGCCTCGCCTTTTAATATGAGCGAACAATTCGGGTGCTGCAGCAATCGCGCTTCCAGGGCCAGGCAAAAGGCGTGGCAATCGGCCACCGCCTCGCCCTCGGTAAAGATGCCGCCCGCCAGGGAATCCTGCAAGGCGGCCAGCGCCGGTTCGCGCTGCACGGCTTCTTGCGGCGACAGCACGATGCGCGCCTCTTCCGATTCCGGCCGCGCCACGGCCCGCTGAAAGATGGCGGGCGAGCGGTAGACGATGAGTTTGCCCGCATCGCGCCAGGCATACGCTTCGGGCGGCACGCTCAATTCCAGCTGCGCCATGCCGGTGCGGCTTAATTCTCCCAGTTGCAGCAGCTTGGCCGTCGTGCTGGCATTGCTGGCGCTGTTGCAATTGCGCAAGAAGCTGGCCATCCAGCGCCACTGGCGCCAGTCCGCTTCGGGCCGGAAGCGCAGCGGGCCATCTTTCTGCAGCAACCATTGCAGGGCTTTGAAAGGCACGCCCGCGTCCGCCAGCGGTGCCACATAGCGATAGCTGAGCTGGCCGCCATTGCGGTAGCTGGCGGCAATCGCCACTTGTTCATTGCGTTCCAGTACAGTGACCTTGTAGCCGGCTTCGGCCAGCCACCAGGCCGATGTCAGACCGACGACGCCGCCGCCGATGATGATGACGTGTTGCTGCATGTTGCCTCGCTGCGTTGCGCTCCCATGGTGCGGGAGCATTCGGGAAGAGCTTAGAGGCTGGCCGCCAAGGCAGCCAATGAAACATCATGGTGCAGCCATAACTTTCAGGAATGCACTATTTTTGTGCGAATTATTCACTATTATCAATCGCACCATGATACAGCGCCGTGAGGATCAACTCCTCGCTGCGCCCCATGGCGGAATACGTGCCGGGATACTGCGCGGGATCGCTGCCCGTGCCGCCCACCAGCATCACCATGCCATTCTTGTGCTTGAAATCGAGTACGAAGGCGGAGACGAGGCCATACGCATCGCCCAAATGGCCTACCGCATGAAAACTGGCGCCCTCGACCAGGCCGTTGCCCTGCCCCGCCACGGCATCGAACTGCTGGTTGCCCAGGCCCCAGGCGCGGTACAGGCCCCGTTCGCTGTCGCCATTGCTGCCATCGGGCGCCAGCTGCCATTGCCGGGCAAACATCAGGGCGATGCTGGCTGGCTGCAACAACTGCTGATGCTGGTAGCGGCCACCATCGAGCAGCATTTGCATGATCTTGCCCAAGTCAGCGGCGGAAATGCGCAAGCCGCCCGTGGGACTGAAGACGGTGGCGTTGCTGCCGATCACATAGTTGGCCAGGCCGGCCGGCGGATGCTGGTCAACATCATCGGCCTGGGCGATCCAGGGGCCGTGCGGCTGCCAGACTTCCGTCTCCAGCGTGCGCTTGCGGTACAGCGTGGCCATGTTCGCCACGTCCTCCGCCGGGAATGCCGCCGGGTGGTAGCCGCCGCGCACATCGAGGGGATCGAGCAGCAGACGCCGCATCAGCAAGTCGAAGCGCTCGCCCGTGACCTTTTCCATCACGGTGCCGATCACGCCCCAGTTGAGGTTGGAATACGTGAAATAGCGGCCTGGCGGCATGGCCGCATCCCACATGAGGTCGCCACCGGCCGTCAACACGTCGCGCAAGCTGCGTTCGGGGCCCCAGGCATAGCCGCCCGCATCGCGCAGCGAAGAAGTGTGGCTGAGCAATCGGCGCAAGGTCACGGCTTGCCGGGGGAAATGCGGGTTGCGCAGGGAAAAGCCCAGATAAATGCCCACGTCCTGATCCAGGCTCAGCTTGCCCTGCTCGACCAGCCGCATCAGGCCCACAGTGGTCATCATTTTCGAGACGGAGGCGATGCGAAACAGGGTGGCTGGCGTCACGGGCAAATGCTGCGCCGGCGTGGCGCCGATGTGCCGGTAGCCAAATTGCTGCTGATACGACACCTTGCCGTGGCGGATGGCCAGCACGGACAGGCTGGCCAGCGGGTGGAGCGGATCATCGACGATGGCGGCCAGCGCCGCATCGAGCGCGCGCTGCTGTGCCTGTGGCACGCGTTGCTCAGTGCCGCTGCCGGGCGGGGTGGCCAGGGCGCTCCAGGTCGTGCCTAGCAGTAGCAAGCCCAGCAAACCCGTCATTTTGTTGATCATGCTTTCCCTGTGTCATGGTGGATGGACGCCTTGCCAGCATAGGGCGGGATGCTTGACTACGCTAATGAAAATTGCTTATTTATCTATAATGCAAAGCTATACGTACGGTAAAACATTGTTTTTTTAAGTGTATAACCGTTATTTATGGCCATTTTCCATTTATTCATGGGTGGACGGGCTACGCGCAAGCGCCATCGCTATTACACTAGGAGGACAAGGAGAACTGTATGAGCCAGACCAGCGTAGAACTCAAGGTCGATTTAAATGACAATTCGCCTTTATATATGCAGATCGCCCGCAAGCTGAGCGATGACGTACGCAACGGCCGCTACCAGGTAGACCAGGCCCTGCCCTCTGAACGTACCCTGTCCGAACTGCTCGACGTATCGCGTGTGACTGCCCGCAAGGCCATCGACCAGCTCGTCGAGCAAGGCCTCGTCGTGCGCCGCCGTGGTTCGGGCAACTATATTGCCCCGCGCATTGAGCAGCCGCTGTCGAACCTGTCGAGCTTTTCCGAGCAGCTGCAGCAGCGCGGCTACCGCCCCGGCTCGCGCTGGCTCAAGCGCGAAGTCGTCATCGCCAGCAGCGATGAACAGCTGAGCCTGGGCCTGGCGCAGAACACGAAAGTGGCGCGTCTGGAGCGCTTGCGCCTGGCCGACGATGTGGTGATGGCGTATGAAGTGAGCGTGCTGCCCTTCAGCGTGGTGCCGGACCCGGCCGCCGTGGGCGATTCGCTGTACGAATACTTGAACAGCATCAAGAAGGCCCCCGTGCGTGCCTTGCAACACATCCGCGCCATGAATGCGACAGACGTGCTGGCCAAGCAGCTGGGCATCCCCGATGGTCAGGCTGTGCTGTTCATCACGCGCATCGCCTACCTGGAATCGGGCGAGGCGGTGGAACTGACGCATTCGTATTGCCGCAGCGACCATTATGATTTTGTGGCGGAAATGCGCCGCGCACCGTAACAAGGCTGCCGCCACGATCCGCTTGCACCCATAAACTCCCGTTATGCCCACCCGCCAAGCTTTCATGGCTGATCTTACTCGTTGGTATTAAACTGGTTTCACGTTCAACTATGTTCTGAAATCATGTTGAAAACTGAAACCCCGAGCCGGCGGCATCCGGACCTGGACCTGTATCCCGTGGAGCAGCTGGTGGCGGCGCTGGTCGATGACCAGTTCTGGGCCGTCGAAGCCGTGCGCCTGGCCTCGCCCGACATTGCTGCCGCCATCACGGCCGCCCTGCCCCGTATCGCGGCCGGCGGACGCTTGCTGTATGTGGGGGCCGGCACCTCGGGCCGCCTGGGCGTGCTCGACAGCGTTGAACTCAATCCCACGTTTTCCTGGCCGCCCGAACGGGCTGTCGCCATCCTCGCCGGCGGCACCGGCGCGATGTTTACGGCCGTCGAAGGAGCGGAAGATGATGTACAGCAAGGCGAGCGGGATTTGCTGGCCTTGCAGCCACAGGTCAACGATGTGGTGATCCTGCTGGCCGCCTCCGGCGCCACGCCGTATGTGCTGGGCGCCCTGCTGGCCGCGCGCAAGGCGGGCGCCTTGACCATCGGCATCGCCAACAATGTGGGCGCCCCCGTGGCGCACGAGGCGCAATGCGGCATCGTGCTCGACACAGGTACGGAAGTCATTTCCGGCAGCACGCGCCTGAAGGCGGGCACGGCGCAAAAAATCACCCTGAACACGATTTCCAGCGCGCTGATGGTGGGTTTGCACAAAACTTACGGAAACTTGATGGTAGACTTGAAGCCGACGAACGCCAAGCTGATCTGGCGGGCGGTGCGTCTGACCATGCATGCCACGGGCGCCAGCGAAATGCAGGCCAGGGCCGTGCTGGAGCAATGCCACTATCACGTCAAGGTGGCGATTGTTGCCTTGATCAAAAAAATCAACACAAACCAGGCACAGGCATTGTTGGCCGGCGCGGACGGCAGTGTGCGGGCGGCACTCGCGGCCTGAGCCGATGGCGCGGCATTCTTCTGTCTGGGAGACCAAGAAGGATGTATGGAGCTAGTGAAACAAACCGGCCCGGCGCGCACGAATAAGCCGTGGCTGTGGATCCCTTCCCTGTATTTCGGTCAGGGCATCCCCTATGTCGTGGTCATGACCTTGTCCGTGATCATGTACAAGAACTACGGTTTTTCCAATACGGATATCGCCCTGTACACCAGCTGGCTGTACTTGCCCTGGGTCATCAAGCCCCTGTGGTCGCCCTTCATCGATATGTACCGCACCAAGCGCTTCTGGATTGTCGGCTTGCAGCTGGTGATCGGCGCCGCGCTGGCGCTGGTGGCCCTGACGACGTCCTTGCCGCATTTTTTCCAGATCAGCCTGGCCATCTTCTGGCTGATGGCCTTCAGTTCCGCCACGCATGACATCGCCGCCGATGGCTTTTATATGCTGGGCCTGGAAGAGCACCAGCAGGCGGCCTTTGTCGGCGTGCGCAGCACGTTTTACCGCCTGGCCATGATCGCCGGCCAGGGCGGCCTGGTGTTTCTGGCCGGCTATCTGACGCATGCGACGGGCAATGTGCAGCTGGCCTGGTCCGTCGTGTTCGCCATCCTGGCGGGCCTGTTCCTCGCCCTCTTCCTGTACCACTATTTTGTCTTGCCGAAACCCAAGGATGACCGCCCCAGCATTCAGGGCGCTGGTGTTTCGCCGTTGCAAGAATTCATCGCCACCTTTGCCGCCTTCTTCAAGAAGAAGGATATTTTCGTCATCCTGGGCTTTCTGCTGCTGTTCCGCCTCGGCGAAGCGCAACTGCTCAAATTGGCCGCGCCCTTCCTGCTCGACCCCGTCGCCAAGGGCGGCCTGGGTCTCAGCACGGAACAGGTGGGCCTGGTCTACGGCACCATCGGCGTGATCGCCCTGACCCTCGGTGGCTTGCTGGGCGGATTCATCATTTCCCGCTTCGGCTTGAAACGCTGTTTGTGGATCATGGTGCTGTCCGTGCACTTGCCCGACCTGGTCTTCGTTTACCTGGCCAGCGCTTTGCCCAGCAGCATCTATGTGATCGCCGGTGGCATTGCGTTGGAGCAATTTGGCTATGGCTTCGGTTTCGCTTCCTACATGTTGTACATGATCATGGTGTCCGATGGCGCGCATAAAACGGCCCATTACGCCATTTGCACGGGTTTCATGGCCCTGGGCATGATGTTGCCCGGCATGGCCAGCGGCTGGATCCAGCAAATGCTTGGCTACCAGCATTTCTTCATCTGGGTGTGCATCGCCACCATTCCTGCTTTCATCATGGCCGCGCTGGTCAAGATCGATCCCGAATTCGGCAAGAAGGCCGAGGCCTGATTCTTTTGAACTGTGCGCCCGCAAGGATGGCGGGCGCACAGTAAAATGCCCGCACCGATACACCTGCGCTCCACCACTGCAAGGAATTGTTTTGTTGTCTACTTTGAAAAAACGCCTGGGCGCCACGGCTGGCGTGCTGGCCGCGCTGGCCACCGCCACATTGCTCAGCAGCTGTACCAGCACCAAACTCCCCTCCGCAGTGACGCCAGGCGACGCGGGCTTGCCGGCCGTGCCGCCAGTACAGCACATCACGGGCGAAGTGCCGCCGCCGGCGCCGCGCGAGTTCCGCGCCGCCTGGGTCTCGACGGTCGCCAATATCGACTGGCCCAGCCGCAGCAATTTGCCGGTCGCCAAGCAGCAAGCGGAGGCGATCGCCATCCTCGACCGCGCGAAGACCTTGAATTTGAACGCGATCGTGCTGCAGGTGCGACCCAGCGCCGACACGATTTACCCGTCGCAACTGGAGCCGTGGTCGGAATACCTGACCGGCAAGCAAGGCCAGCCGCCATTGCCCATGTATGACCCGCTGGCCTTCTGGGTGGCGCAGGCGCATGCGCGCGGCCTGGAATTGCACGCCTGGTTCAATCCGTACCGGGCCCGTCACGCGACGGCCAAGTCGCCGCTGGCGCGCGACAGCTTTGCTTCCACCAACCCGGCATCCGTCAAGCAATACGGCCGCTACCTGTGGATGGACCCGGGCGATGCTGCCGCCTCGAAGCACACGACGGACGTGGTGCTCGACGTGGTGCGCCGCTACGATATCGATGGCGTGCACATCGACGATTACTTTTATCCCTACCCGATCGACGCGCCTGGCGCCGGTGCCGGTGCAGAAACAGCCGCGCTGGACGCGGGCAATGGCGGCGCCAAGCGCGAACTGCCGTTTCCCGATGAGCCTTCCTGGCAGCAATATCTGCTGGCCGGTGGCCAGCTGGACCGCCCTTCCTGGCGCCGCCAGAACGTCAACCAGCTGATCGAAGCGTTATATACAGGCATCCACCGCGAAAAGAGCTGGGTGCGCTTCGGCATCAGCCCGTTCGGTATCGGCCGTCCCGACCGCCGCCCTGCCGGCATCGTCGGCTTCAGCCAGTATGACAAATTGTATGCGGATGCGGAACTGTGGCTGGCCAAGGGCTGGCTCGATTATCTGTCGCCGCAGCTGTACTGGCCTGTAGCGCAGGCGCCGCAAGCGTTTGGCGTGCTGCTCGACTACTGGATGGCGCAAAACCCGTATGGCCGCCACGTGTGGCCGGGTTTATATACGAGCCGGATCGACAATTCCGCCAAGTCCTTCACGCCGCAAGAGATCATCAAGCAGATCGAAGTGACGCGCACGCGCCCCGGCGCGAATGGCCAAGTGCATTTCAGCATGGCGCCCTTGATGCAGAACCGCAAGGGTGTCAGCGAGCAACTCAAGGCGACGGTGTACCAAAGCCCTGCCCTGATTCCCGCCACGCCGTGGCTGGGCAAGGAAGCGCCGGGTACGCCCGTGCTGGCCTTGCGCCGCGATTCCACCAGCCTGAATATGAAACTGACGGCGGGCGGCGGCAAACCCGTAGCGCAGTATGCCGTCTGGGCCCGCTATGGCGAAGACTGGCGTTTTAGCGTGGTCACGGGCGTGCAGGGCGAGCTGACCCTGGTCGATGATGCCACTGGTAAAGTCAACGCGGTAGTGGTCAGCGCCGTGGACCGTCTCGGCAATGAAAGCCCCCGCGTCACCGTGCGTGAACCATTTGCGGCCTCCGCCAAGTAATTGTTGACCGCTCAACGGTAGTCCATAACCTGCAGGCATGAAACATGCGCAAGCTTTCATGCCTGCAAGCTCCGCTTGGCTTTACACTCTTGCCATGATTTCCTTACCTGCAATCAATACTGACACTGCCGTGCTCGGGCTGGGCATCGACGCGGGCGGCACGCAGACGCGCTGGGCCTTGGCCACTGTTGACGGCACCATCGTGGCCGACGGCGCCGTGGAAGGCTTGTCTGCCTTGCAAATGAGCAGCGCTGCGGGCCGCGCAGTCGTGCACGCCACGTTTGCGGCACTGTGCCAGGCCGTGCTGGCTGTCGGCCAGCCGCGTGCCGTGGTGGCGGGCTTGACGGGCTTTGGCGGCGATGATGTTGTGCTGGCGCAAACGCTGGCCACCTTGCTGGCGCTGGACGCCGCCCACGTCAGCGTGGGCAACGATATCGACATCGCTTATCGCGACAGTTTTGAACCAGGTCAGGGTTATCTGGTCTACGCTGGCACGGGCTCGATTGCCGCCTGGATCGATGCGGATGGCGTGTTTCACCGGGCGGGCGGGCGCGGCGTGCTGCTCGACGATGGCGGCGGCGGCTACTGGATCGCCCGCGAAGCCTTGCGCCACATCTGGCGCCGCGAAGACGAGGCGCCCGGCAGCTGGCAAAGCTCGCCCATGGCCGAGGCCGTGTTTGCGCATCTCGGCGGTAGCGACTGGTCGCTGTCGCGCGCCTTCATGTATGGCCAGGACCGGGGCGCCATCGGCCAGCTGGCGCTGGCCGTGGCCGCCAGTGCGGATGCCGACCCGCTGGCGCTGGACATCTTGCAGCGCGCAGGACAGGAACTGGCGCGTCTGGCGCTGGCCCTGACGGCGCGCTACGGTCCCCGTCCCGTGGTGCTGGCGGGGCGCGCGGCGCAGTTGCACCCGGCCATCGCCGCTGCCATGCGCGCCGCTTTGCCTGTATCGTTGCAGACGGAGCAAAAAGTTGCCCGTTCGCATGAGGCCGCGGCCAAGCTGGCGGCCAGGACGGCTAGACCGTGTGCTGACAAAAACTGACTATTTTATTAACCCGAACATGGATCTTTCATGAAAAAAATCGCCCTCGCCCTGCTGGTGGCCCTGCTCTCCGCCTGTACCACGCCCGCGCCGCACCTCGACCATAGCTTGACGGCGCGCAGCCAGAGCCCTCGCGTCAAATTCATCGTCATCCATTACACGGTCAGCGACTTGCCCCGCTCGATCAAGATCCTGACGGAACAAGTTGTCAGCAGCCATTATTTGCTGACCGACACGGACAAGCCGAAGTTTTACGTGCTGGTCGACGAATCGCGCCAGGCCAATCACGCGGGTGTGAGTAACTGGAAGACTTATACACAGTTGAATGTCAGCTCGATCGGCATCGAGATCGTCAACCCCGGTTACAAGGACACGCCGGAAGGCCGCCTCTGGTATCCGTTCCCGCAGGCACAGATCGATGAGCTGATTCCGCTGCTGAAAGATATCCAGGCCCGCTACAACATCGCGCCGGAAAATATCCTCGGCCACAACGAAATCGCCCCGCAGCGCAAGCAGGACCCGGGGCCGCTGTTTCCTTGGCGCCAGCTGGCCGATGCGGGCCTGATCGTCTGGCCGGACGCGAACCGTGTGGCCGCGCAGCGCCTTATTTTTGAGCAGCAAGTGCCGGACGCCGTCTGGTTCCAGAAAAAGCTGGCCCAGCACGGCTATGCGACGCCGAATACGGGCATCTTCGATGACGCGACGCGCAATGTGCTGATCGCCTTCCAGATGAAATACCGCAACACATTGTTTGATGGCACGCCCGATGGCGAAACGGCGGCCCTGCTGGAAGTGCTGACGACGCCGGCGCCAGCTGTTGCAACAAAGTAGCATGGCCGTTCCAGCCCATGACTTTTTCTTATATGCTGAACGTTGACGGCCCAGGTGGCCACGGCAAGGTAAAGGAATAGCTCATGCGGCTGCGTCATATCGAAGTGTTTCACGCCATCATGCAAGTCGGCACCATCAGCGGCGCCGCCCAGGTGCTGCATATCTCGCAACCGGCCGTGACCAAGGTCTTGCAGCATTGTGAGTTGCAGCTGGGCATGCCGCTGTTCGAGCGCGTGCGGGGCAAGCTGTACCCGAAGCCCGAGGCGCACCGTTTGTTTGTCGAGACGGAAAAGCTCAACCGCGATCTATTGGGCATCCGCCGCCTGGCGGCCAGCCTGAAGGGCCATGCGGTGGAAACCATCCGTTTGGTTTCCACGCCGACGCTCGCCATCAGTGTCTTGCCGTTTGCCATGACGGAGTGGCGGCGCGATTTTCCCCATACGCGTTGCCAGTTGGCTACCCACCACACGGGCGAGATCGTCAATACCCTGCGCCTCGGTGAAGCGGACCTGGCCGTGTCGCTGCAAGACCCGCGTCATCCGGGCATCGTGGCCGAACCCATCGCGCACGGTGTCATGACGGTGATCGCGCCGGCCGGCACCTGGCATGCGGCCGACTGCGGCACACCGTTGACGGCGCATGGCCTGAATGGCGAGCTGATCGGCCATGCGGACAACGATCCGCTGGGCGAACTGGTGATCGCCGCCTGCGAGGCGCAGGACATCCACCCCGTCTTTTCTACCGTGGTGCAAACCTATCAAATTGCCCGTTCCCTGGTGGAAGCGGGCGCCGGCATGGCCGTGGTCGACCCGTTTACGGCCGCCTCCGGCTCGCCCGAGCGCTTGCAGCGTCGTCCCTGGGGACCCACGATACCGATTCAACTGTATTTATTGACGGCGAGCCACTCGCCGCTGTCGCATGGCGCGCGGCGCCTGGCAGACAGCATCGGCGTGGCGGCGCGCAACTGCCTGGAAAGAGGAGTCTGATGTCTGTTGCAAGTTTGCAATTGGAAGCGGTCGGCAGCGATCCGCAATTTCGCCACCTGAGCAGCATCGCCGGCATCGCCGTCGACTTGCGCTATGCCACGCCCGACAATTTCGTCGGCCGCGACTTATACAGCCCCATCGATTGCGCCTGGCTGCACCGCGACGCGGCCACAGCGCTGGAACAGGCCGTGGCCTGGCTGGCCGCGCATCGCCCCGATCATCATTTATTGGTGCTCGACGCCCTGCGCCCGCAGCGAGTGCAGCAGCAACTGTGGGATACGCTGCAGGGAACCGAGTTGCTGGGCTATATCGCCGAACCGTCGCGCGGCTCGATTCACTCGTTCGGCATGGCGCTCGACATCACCATCGTGGGACCGGACGGACAGGAACTGGACATGGGCACGGGCTTTGACGACTTAAGTGAGCGCTCGCATCCGGCGCTGGAGCTGGCTTTGCTGGAAAGCGGGGAGATTACGCAGGAGCAGGTGGCACACCGCCGCTTGTTGCGCGACGCTATGTTTCAGGCGGGCTTCTTCGGCATCAACAGCGAATGGTGGCATTTCGATTGCGGCGACCGGGTGCTGGTGCGCCAGACCTACACCCGGGTACTCTGATCAGAAGACCTGTAATCCCTTCAGCATCACGATCAGGATCAATACAGGCGAGACAAAGCGCAGCAGGAACAGCAGCACATGCGCCAGAGTTTGATTCTGCAACTGGCCGTGATTGCTGATCGCCTCGATGAAATGCTGCTTGCCCCAAGCCCAGCCTGTAAACAAGGCAATCGCGATGCCGCCCACGGGCAGGAAGATATTCGACGACACAAAGTCGAACAGATCAAACATATTCAAATTAAACAGCTTGAAGTCCGCCAGGGTACTGTTGCTCAGGGCGCACACGGACCCGAGCACGGCCAGCAGCAGCATGGTCACCACGGTGGCCTTGGTGCGCGTCCAGCCGAAACGTTCATGGAAGATCACCACGGGCACTTCCATCAGCGACAGCATCGCGCCCGTGGCGGCCACGGCGGCCAGGATAAAGAACACCACCATCAGGACTTGCCCCATCGGGATTTGCGAGAACACGGCCGGAATCGTGATGAATACCAGCGACGGTCCCGCGCTGGGGGCAAAGCCAAACGTGAACACGGCGGGGAAGATGGCAATGCCGGCCAGCATCGAGACACCCAGGTCGGCCGCCATCACGCGCAAGGTAGTGACAGGGATATTCTGGTCGTCGCGGAAATAGCTGCCGTAGGTCATCATCGTGCCCATGCCGACGGACAATTTAAAGAAAGCCAGGCCCATGGCCGTCAGCACGACGGACGCCGTTAGCTTGGAAAAATCAGGACGGAACAGGAAAGCCAGGCCTTCACCCGCTTTATCGAGCGACAGGCTGACCGCACAGAGCAGCAGTAGTAACAGGAACAGCAGTGGCATGAGTTTCTTGGCGATCGCTTCGATGCCCTTGGTCACGCCCAGCATCAATATGCCGCCGATAAACAGCAGCACGCCCCATTGCCAGAACAGCGACTGCAGGGGATTGCTGATCAGTGAAGCGAAGGCTGCTTCCGTCACCAGTTTGTCGCTGCTGAGGATGGAGCCGTCGATGGCCTTGGCGATATACGCAAACACCCAGCCCACCACTTCCGAGTAAAACGCGACGATCAGGAAGGCGGCGACCATGCCGATGACGCCGACCAGCCACCATGGTTTGCCCTTGGGCGCCAGTTGTTCCATGGTGGAGATCGGATTGACCTTGGCGCGGCGCCCCAGGGTGATTTCCGCGATCATCACGGGCAGGCCTACTAATAAGGTGGCGAGTAAATAGATGAGCAGGAAGCCGGCGCCGCCATTGGCGCCCGTCAGGTAGGGGAACTTCCAGATGTTGCCGAGACCGACTGCGGAACCGAGGGTGGCGGCGAGCACGCCGAAGCCAGTGGTAAAGCCAGCTCGTTTCAGGGTCAGGCCTGATCCTTGAGCTTGTTGTTTCATGCTGAATCTTCTATGGTGGGACGCGAATTTGCGCTGAGGGGGCGAAATTGTAGCAGTTGGCCGCAAATACCCCGGAAAAGCCTTGCTACTACTGGGGCGCTTTGCTATAGTTCGCCTCCCCAATGAGACGCAGTCACTGCGGCACTTGAGGATCACCGGAAACGGCGATGAGTAGTAAAAGAAGGAGTTGACGGATGTAGCGAAATGCTTCATACTCTTCCTTCTTAGCAGCTGACAAACACAACGCTTTGTCGATAGCGCGAAAGCAGTACCGAATACCGTTCTTTAACAATTAACAGTCGATAAGTGTGGGCATTTGATGTAAGTGCAGCGTCAATCTTCGGATTGGCGTCTAACTTAAAATATCAAATGTTCACAAGAAATAATGAAATAGGATACTTCTTCGG
>Ga0209913_1000148_pt1 | contig 71847 bp, 35 predicted proteins | sample PersoiDNA2013203_FD_185805 | JGI IMG/M metagenome (GOLD analysis project Ga0209913, IMG submission 185805) | Permafrost soil microbial communities from the Arctic, to analyse light accelerated degradation of dissolved organic matter (DOM) -... | ecosystem: Environmental > Terrestrial > Soil >...
CGCGCCGACATCCTCAGGTGTTTCACCACCTGGGCCGCCGTTTTCCCATGTGTTCCAATCGGGATGCAGTTTGCGAATATCGGCGCTGCGCAAGTCCTCATAGTCTCCATAGTCCCATTCCGTCAGGTTAGGTTCGATTTGGGCCTTTACATGCCCGGAATCGCCAAATCCTGCCAGCTCGCAGGTCTCGCGTGCGCGCAAGAGTGGACTGGTCAGTACCCGTGAGAAGGGAATTGCCTTGAGCACTGGCGCCAATTCGCGCGCCATTAATTCACCATGGGGTGTTAGTGGCAGATCGGTTTGCCCCTTGTTCTGGCCGGATGGTAACCATGCCGTTTCCCCGTGCCGGATAAAGTAAATCTGAAGGGAGGAGCTCATTTCAGGAGGTGCCTTTAGCGCGTTACTTGGGCCAATAGCCCTCGCGGTTGTAATGCTCATACAGACTGATATCTGACTTACGGCTCCATTCTTGCTTCGGATCGTAGCTGGGAGAGTTGCGTATAGAGTCCTGACTCAGATTGACTGCTACAGTCTTGTCCGACCAATGCACTTTGATGATCCATTCGGGCGCAATCAATACTTTCTGACCGCTCCACCAATGGCTCGTTTCTATGACAAAGTAGCGTATGGCCCAGTTTGTTTCGTCAAGAAGAAAGTCGGTGACGTGTCCGATTTCCCCGTCGCTTGCCATCAGTTTGTAGCCGGTAACTGCTTTGCAACTGCGCAGGTGAGGGTCATCGCTGTTGCGTCGGATATGTTCAATACGTGAGTAGGCTTCCATCTGACGTAATTGACCGCTGCGATCAGCTTCATAGTCTGCATAGTACGATTCCATCGCATAGGGAAAAAGTCCATCGCCCCACATGGTTGTGCCACCCCAATAAAAGGGATAGCCGAAGTAATCGAGATATTGTTCTTCGTTTTGGCGCGATACCGGCTTGTCGGTATTGATACTTGGACTATCTCTGACTTGCTCTTTCGTGATGATGGCCGGAAATGTCTTGTCAAGCCAATCCGGCTTGCGCAGAGATATGGGTGAAATCAATACCAACCGGCCAGTTAGCCAAAAACCTGTATTGACCACAAGATAGCGGGCCACCCAGACCTCATCGTCAAAATAGATATCTTTCACATGCCCGATCTGACCATCTGTCGCACTGATCGTGGCGTTCTCTAGATCTTTCACACTATGTAACATGTCGCTTTCCCTTCATCATGCGCAAGTCGGAGGGGAGATTTCTTGCGATGACTTCTCCCTGATAGTCGTCAAGGTCGTGTACCAGGAGGAGGAGGCGTCCTCCATCGCTTTTCGTTGCAGGCAAATGGCAAGCCTGGTTTCATCGACGCCTTCACGACGGAATTCGTCAAGGACGGCGTCAGCATAGCCACCATCTGCCGGCATCGGCGCGCCGATCCTGCCATGTCTGGCGAATGCAAGCAGGGTTGCTTCCGGCATTGCATTGATGGTGCCCGATGCAACCAGTGATTGAATGTAAAGCGTGTCGTTGACTGCTGCATCGTTAACCCCGGTGCAGCTCCAGAGTAAGCGTTGTGGTCGGGCGCCTGCTGAAGCCAATTTTTGCCACCTCTCTGAGCCTATCAATTCGCAATGCGTGCGATAGGTGCGTGTGGCCATGGCAATGGCCAGTCGATGATGAAATGGCGAGGACAACTCAAGGTCAATATCAGCGTCCCAGGGACTGATGCACATGGATGCGACAGACTCGACTACGGGGCTAAGTCCAGCCTCGATGCGGCGCTCCAGGCCCCGCATATAGGCTTCTCCGGCAGCGAGGTAATGTTCGCTTGAAAACAGCAAGGAGAAATTGATGGGGATCCCGCTGCAAACCAATTCCTCAGCGGCAAGCAGACCTTCCTGGGTGGAGACGATCGTGACGAGCAGATTGGCCTTTGCCGCTTGGGAAAAAAGTCTTGCGGCGGCCTGGACGATATGCAGGGTATTGTTGGTCAGGAGTGGTGAGACCTCCAGGGATATCCAACCGTCTCTGCCGTTGGTCGAATCGAAGACTGGGCGAAACAAATCTGCTGCTTCAGCAATGTCTTCCAATACCAGTTCATAAAAAATCTCTTCATCTGAAAATCCGGCGGCATTCAACACTTTGATACTGGCGTCGTAAGTATTCTCGTGCGCGAGTACCTGAAAGAAGGCGTCAGGATTGAAAGTCAGTCCGACGATGGAGTAGCTTTTGATGTAACGTGACAACGTGCCACTACGCAGTAGATTGCGCGACATGCCGTCGAGCCAGAGACTTTGTCCACTGGCGTATAGTAGATTCGCGGGGTTGTTCATGCAATGCATCTTCAGCTATTAATGATTGCCGAGTCTGTTCGCTGACGTACTGTCTTGATTACGGCGCTTACTGTCACGCAGCAAAATGCAGCTCTTGTAGAAGAGGTTGCAGCGGCGACAGAGTCTCTTAAAAATCAAGCTAGCAATTTAGCGCATGACGTGAGCGTGTTCAAGATGGAGCGATCTGTATCCGTAGTCACCAACCCAACCAATGTGCGGCCAACATCCTCTGTTCAGCAATTCACGTAAGAGTCTACCTTCATAGCGCCTTGTTTCTAACGGTGATGTGTATTTTAAAGCCGATAAACATCTAAAAAATTCCACTCGACTGCGACGACTTTTTTACATTGAAGGGCCGCTACTGGCCGGTTTCGAACGTTCGTTAACCAAGCTAAGAGTGCCCCATTTAATGCACCTTGTTTTTATCGTTGCTCAGCTGGAATCATCGATAAATCGAGGTACGCTTTTTTAAATCGGCTATTTTTCATCTCTTCCTTCCCGTGTTTTTTTGGGTCTTTCATCTGTTCTGTGGTTTTCATTTGGTGCACTTTTACGCCCTCGCTGGATGTCAGCACCTCTTGACCAGACTTGTTAGATTTTGCCCCTTCGCTTGTTGTATCAAAGGCGAATTCGTGCTGTATTGTTATAGCGAAAGCTAGAACCAGCAATCTTTGAATCGGTTTACAAGTAGATTTCATTTTTTCTCCAGTCATTCCTAGATAGAAAGTAAGGCGCGGGGAGCGTTAACCGTTGCCCGACGTAAAGCAATTATTCTGACGGTCCGCTCTTGCCCTTTGCGATCGTTCAGCTTACGCACGAAATAACATTCAAGGAATTTAGTCAAACATGGCGTAGCGCGCATGGGTTGCGCCCCGGAGTTGATAAATTATTCTTCTCGTGAATGCCTTTTGTTGGTGTTTTGTTCGCTATGCCGAGTCTATACCCTGAGCCGGAGGGTGACCGGTCATCGCGCCGCTTTGCATTGAATTTCCTTGCTGAGATCAATACATGGACGCCCGTTAATACGTGGTATAACAAAAATACCAGCACGCCAGCACCAACCTCGCTTTGAGGTTGCATCTCAAGTGTATGAGCGATGATGTTCTAAAGACAAAGTCTCCCGTGGTTACATCAGTAAGTACTAAGCTATATGGAAGGCGGGAGCTCTTTTGAACAATACAAACACGCTGCAGTCGCTGGCGAAATCTCTTACGGGTATACGCGGCCTCGACGAAATTACCGAAGGTGGCCTTCCCAAGGGACGCCCGAGCCTGATATGCGGCAACGCCGGTTGCGGAAAAACTATCCTGGGCATGGAATTCCTGCTGCACGGTGTGCTCGACTATAACGAACCGGGTGTCTTTGTCTCTTTTGAAGAGACCAATGCAGATCTGACCAGCAATTTCGCGGCATTGGGCTACGATCTGCAGGATCTTGAGACGCGCCGTTTGCTGTCAATTGAATATGTCTACATTGAACGCAGCGAAATAGAAGAAGCTGGCGACTATAACCTGGACGGACTGTTCATTCGGCTGGGACAAGCCATTGATGCCATCGGTGCAAAAAGGATTGTGCTGGACACCATCGAAGTGCTATTCGGCGGGCTATCCAATGCAGCCATTTTGCGCGCTGAGCTGCGCCGCCTGTTCCGATGGCTAAAAGACAAAGGCGTGACGGCGATCGTGACCGGAGAGCGCGGGGAACGCACGTTGACGCGCTATGGCCTGGAAGAATACGTTGCCGACTGTGTGATTCTCCTGGATCTGCGTGTCGACGAACAAATCGCTACGCGACGTCTGCGCATCGTCAAGTATCGCGGCAGCGAACATGGTGCGAATGAATATCCGTTCCTTATCGACAAGCAAGGCATCTCAATACTTCCGATCACGTCTCTTGGACTGGATCATACGGTGTCCGACGAGCGGATCTCCAGCGGCATTTCTCGTCTCGATACCATGCTCAGCGGAGAGGGATATTTCCGTGGCAGTTCGATTCTGGTTTCGGGTACGGCGGGTTCCGGGAAAACAAGCGTCGCCGCAAAATTCATCGATGCCGCGTGTGGCCGGGGGGAGCGCTGCCTGTATTTTGCCTTCGAGGAATCACCGCAACAGATCATGCGCAATATGCTTTCGATAGGTATCGATCTGGCTCCATGGGTTGCACAGGGAACATTGCGATTTCATGCGTCGAGACCCTCTGTGCATGGACTGGAGATGCATCTGGTGACGATGCACAAGCTCATCCTCGAATACGATCCTGTCAATGTCGTTGTGGATCCGATTTCGGCCCTCACGGTGGTTGGCTCCGACAAGGAAGCCAAATCGATGCTCACCCGCCTGATTGACTTCCTCAAGACCCGGAAAATTACGACGTTATTGACCGGCGTAACGCACGTCGGCGATAAATTGGAAGCGAGCAACGACGAAATTCCTTCATTGATCGATACCTGGCTGAGTTTGCGCGACATTGAACACCAGGGCGAACGCAATCGCGGTATGTACATATTGAAATCGCGCGGTATGGCCCATTCGAACCAGATTCGCGAATTCATACTGAGCGACAAGGGTATCGATCTGTTCGACGTTTATCTGGGGCCAGATGGCGTGTTGACCGGTGCTGCGCGCGTCGGTCAAGAAGCGCTGGACAAGTCGACCATCGTCTCGCGGCAGCACGATATCCAACGCAAGAAGCGTGAGTATGAGCACAAACGACAGGCGCTGGAGGCCAATATTCTTGCCTTGCGCGAGGAGTTTGATACCGCGACGGAAATCATCGAAAGCCTTTCTGAAGAAGAAAAGCAGCGAGACGCCGTCATCATCCATGACCGAGCCGATATGGCCAAACTCCGGCGAGCAGACCTTTCCGCTGCCTGAAAAGGATGAATATCATGCTTGAATTGATTCCAGGTACAGGAAAGATGACCACACAAACGAGCATCGCGGACAAGAAGTGGACTTTGCGCCTCTATGTCGCCGGCCAGACGCTCAAGTCCATCGTGGCACGCGCCAATTTGCATCGGATTTGCGAGCAGCATATTCCGGATAGATATCACGTCGAAGTGATCGACTTGTTGGAAAATCCGAAATTGGCGAAGGACGATCAGATCATTGCCATCCCGACCCTGGTGCGCAACTCCCCGACTCCCATCAGGAAGATCATTGGCGACCTCTCCAACACGGAGCGTGTATTGATAGGTTTGGATATTTATCCTGCCGAAACGTGATGCAGCCTACGCATGCGGGCGTTACAAAAGCTTCCTCGCAAGCGTGATTCCTTGATCAGAAATTCCTGCGCTTAGTCAAAAAAACTGATCGGCGATGTGTCCGATTTTCGCTACCTGTTCTGTGAAGATGGAAAAGAAGCGAAATGAAAAAAACGCCTGCCTTCCGCTCTATATCACCCCGCACCGAAATTGAAATCGATCGCTTGCGTGCGCGCCTTCGCGAGGCGGAGGAAACGTTGGACGCGATACGCTATGGTCGCGTCGATGCCCTAGTAGTATCCAAGAGTGATGAAGAGAGAATCTTCACGTTACAGGGTGCCGAGCACACTTATCGCATGATGGTCGAAGCGATGAACGAGGGTGTAATTACCCTGACAGCAGACGGTACGATTCTGTATTGCAATCGTTGCTTTGCCGACATGCTGAAACTGCCGTTGGATAAGATCATCAGGAAATCGCTGCGCGCGTTTGTGGCGTTGAGAAATATTGCAGTCGTCGACAAAATGCTGCTGGGAGAGGAGGATAAAAAGGCCGAAATCTGGCTCCTGGATGCGAATGACTCGGAATTGCCAATTTTCCTGTCTCCTAAAATATTGCAAATAGAAGATGAGCTGACGATCATCTGTATGGTCGCGATGGATTTGACGTCCCACAAGCAATACGAAGCCAGACTGAAGTATCAGGCCAACTACGATGCGTTGACCGGATTGGCAAACAGAAATCGCCTTCATGACCGCCTTAAGCAGGCGATCGTATCGGCAGCGCGCTACAGTCACCAGATCGCCGTCTCTTTTATCGACCTCGATCACTTCAAATTCATCAACGACAGCCTGGGTCACCACGTCGGGGATCAGGTTCTCAAGGTCGTAGCCACACGCCTTAAATCCTGTATGCGGGAGAATGACACTGTGGCCCGGTATGGTGGAGACGAATTCGTCGTCGTGATTGACCATTCAGATGAAGCTGTCATCTCCATGTTGATGCCCAGGTTGCTTGCCTGTGTCGCGGAGCCAGTCATGGTTGGCGAACGCGAACTGCAGGTCACCTGCAGCATCGGCTTCAGCCTCTATCCCATTGATGGCCTCGATGTCGATACCCTGCTGAAAAATGCTGATGCGGCGATGTATCGCGCCAAGGAACAAGGTCGCAATAATGTGCAATTTTATACTGAAGAGTTAAATCAGAAGATACGTAAAAGATTATCCATGGAGTCCATGTTACGGCATGCTCTGGAGCGCCACGAGTTTTCCTTGCACTATCAACCGCAGGCCGCCTTAAAAACCGGCCGCGTCATCGGCGTGGAAGCGTTAATACGATGGACCCACGAGCCGGAGGGAGTGATTGCACCGGCAGACTTCATTCCTCTGACGGAGGAGCTCGGCCTGATTATACCGATCGGAGAATGGGTGCTTCAGACTGCATGCACGCAAATGAAGAAATGGCAAGACGCCGGCCTGCCGAAGATCAGCGTTGCGGTCAATCTGTCAGCGCGGCAATTCAGGCAAAAGAATTTGGTGGAGATGATTGCAGGAGTACTTAGGGAAACCGGTTTGGCTCCGCGCTACCTGGATATCGAATTGACGGAAAGCGCGATGATGCATGACGTCGAATCGGCGGTTGTCACCCTCGGCGAATTGAAGGAGATGGGAATCAATCTCTCGATCGACGATTTCGGCACAGGATATTCCAGCCTGAGCTACTTAAAACGCTTCCCGATTGATGTGTTAAAAATCGATCAATCGTTCGTCCGGGATATAACAAGCAATGTCGCTGATTCAGCGATAGCGCGCTCCATTATCGCGCTGGCACATAGTTTGAAGTTGAAGGTGATTGCGGAAGGAGTCGAAACCGAGGAACAGATGAACTATCTTGGTGCTCATTGTTGCGATGTCATACAAGGCTACTACTATAGCAAGCCGATGTCAGCCGCCGCGTTCGAGCAGTGGATCTTGCTGGGAAAGCGTTTGACGAGATCGTTTTGAGCTTGATCGCTATTCAGACCTCTAGGTGAACGGCCGCTTCTGGCCGAGGCTGTGTAAAAACGCTGAATCCGTGAAGGGAGCCGATATCCAGGTCATTTTAGCGCGACATCGTTGTCGATATAGAGCCCTGGCACCGCTCACCATGTCCTCGAAGACCCGCTCGCAGCCGGCCGCCTGCAACGCGTCGCGCTGCAAGTCCAGGTTCTGGTCGTCGGTCGAGACGCGGGCGTAGCCGATCAGCATGGCGACTTGTCCAATTAATCAGGAAAACTCAGTATAGCTGGACTTTGAATATTGGAAAGGGATTGTGGATTGTCGCTGTGCTTGGGATGGCCGCCGCCCGCCGGCCGCGCGCGGGAGTCCAATAAACCATCCTTTTATGGACTCCCCGCACGTCGTTTTGATTTGCAGTTGATGGACCGCGACCGGCACAAGCAGTCATTGATTGACGGACATTATTAAATATGCGATCCTAAAGCTTATGAAATTTTTCTGCGCACAAACTTCAGCGATTATTCGCACCATTCAAACAATGGTGGGATAGCGTTTGTTTTGTAGTAGCTAAAAAACCGCCCTTGAGGCGGTTTTTTTTCGACTGCTTCTTGGGAATTTCCCAAGTAAACAGGAGGTATGAATGAAAACGAAGGCGCAAGAGCTTCAACAATTTATCGAATCTGCGGATAGTGCAATCAATCGAGAGGACTTCGACGGACTGATGAATTTTTATTCGGATGACGCGACGCTGGTCGTCATGCCCGGAAAAACTGTCAGCGGAAAAGATGATATCCGTAGAGCGTTCGTTGCTATAGCAGAGCACTTCAATCACAGTTTAGAAGTCACTCAAGGTGAAATGGTTGTTATCGAGGCAGGCGACACAGCACTTGTCGTTGCAAATACGCAACTTGCAGCAAACAGAAAATCCGATTCGCCATTTTCAATGGATCGAAATGCGAACTACGTCTTCAAGAAACTGGCCGACGGATGGCGCTGTGTGATCGATAATTCCTACGGTACCGAACTGCTAACGAAAACCAATGTTCCAACTCTACACCTGGTCTGCGGGAAAATCGCATCTGGAAAATCGACGTTGACGCGCCAGCTCGCTGACAAACCAAAAACATTGCTCATCAGCGAAGATGAATGGTTGAGTCGGCTTTATCCAGGGGACATCAACACATTGAGCGATTATGTCCAATGCGCGGCCAAACTTCGCGACATTATGAGCAATCACATTGAACAACTGCTTCGTGCAGGAAATTCAGTCGTCCTGGACTTTCCTGCAAATACACCAGACACCCGCCAATGGATGCGAGACATCATTAACAATACCGGCGTTACCCATTACCTCCATTATCTGAACGTCTCGGATGAAGAGTGCAAAATTCGGTTGCGTCGCCGCAATGAAGACGGTTCGCATCGATTTAAGACAAGCGAAACGGAATTCGATAGGATCACTCAGTACTTTGTCGCTCCGACTCACGGTGAGGGCTTCAACGTCCTTGAGGAGTGATTCATTCAGTCCATACGAACATGGAGTCAATGTCCGTATGGACTTGTTTGCGGTCTGTCAATAGGCTGCACGGCGCGCTACTCTGAAACCGCAGCCACGGCCAGTTGCAGTTAATTCTGGTCGAAAAAGCTGCGGAATGCAGGTCGGCGCTGTTTGAAATCCAGGTCGCTACAGCTACCGGCGCATTCTGACGGTGTGGCGAGACACCCAGCCGGCGGCGAGCGTCAAGCGCGTCATCGGCCACTGGCTGGACGTGCTGGCCGAAATCGAGGCCAATACCAAGGCGGTGTTGAACATCCTGGTCAGTTGCAGATAATGCTGGTTCGCGGCGCTTGAATGTAGGTCGGAGCAGTTAAATGCAGGTTCATTTGCAGCTAATGCTGGTTTGAGGGGGCCGTCATGTGCGTAAAAATTATGAGTTGAAAATCGGCCCATAAAAATCAACGATTTGGGAATGCCAAAAAGTAGCAGAACGCTTCTCTAAAGAATTGAACGGACCTCAATTTATAATTCGGAGGTGCAAAAAGCGCACTCATTGTTAGTTTGCCCGCAGAATTGATAGTTCATCGTTTAGTTCTCTGAATCTTTCAAAGATCCTACGATGCTTGGCGAAGTAATTTTCAATTCTTTGAATGTCTCCAGCAACTCGACCGCGTCGGGTGAGCAACCATTTGAGAGAAGGAGGTAGTCTTAGCATGCAACTAAGACTACCTTTTTTTGTTTTTTAAGGAAATTGCAACGGCGACATAAGAGCGGTCTCCGCCAGAATACAAACGCCCGCTTTTTGCGGGCGCTTGTATTTCGCAGTCTCGGATAAGACTGAACAATTAAAACATTGAATCAGCGCCACGGGAATCCTACAAGCCCAGCCACGCATACACCATTCCGGCATGACTAAAAGAAAGAATCGCGAAGCTCACAGATAAAACGACACTGCCGAGAAAAGACAAAACCACGCTGTGAGAGCCGGAAAACAAGGTAATCAGATCCGGTAGCAGACCCGAAGACCAGCCCGCCAACGCGAACAGGACGCAACCGGTCTCCATTGCGGCGCCGACATGATAATTCGCCATTTCCGACGAAGTAGCAAAACCCCGGCGCTGCTGCCGGTGGTTGGTGCGTAGAAACGCCACGGCATTGCCGACGATGACGATCGCCGGTAGCGACCACCAGAAAAGCACGTAGTCGCACTGTGCATTGATTGCCATCAAAGCACTGATAAAAAGGAAAGTCGGCGCAGTCACGACCGCGATTGCTAGCGACAACATCTGCCACGCCCACCTCCGTCTGCGCCATTGCAGCGCGGGGGATTTCTTGTTCTTTCTCCACACCGTCTGCATTTCGGGAAAGACCAGGCTGCGCAACAAGATCGTGACGCAGGCGCGGAGCAATAAAAGAACAGTGCCCGCAAGGTTGGCAAACGCCTTGAGTGATGCCGCCTGAACAGGTATGGCGGCATCTTTTTGATGGCGATTTTTCATGACATGGTTCCCCGTAAAACTAACGCGTCTATCGATAAGACGATTGGCGAGGCCCGAGACCGCAATATTTATGCAAGCTTGCTGTCGCCGGCCGTGTTTGCGGGCGACAGCCGCTGCAAGAAGGAAAGCTCCATTGCGCCTGAAAATAGCTTGCCGGCGACAAACCAAAACACCGCTAGGCTCGTTCCGGCTGCAACCTGAAAGAACCTCTCTGCGCAGTCACGCCAACCATCACCCGGTGACCGGTCCTCTCGGCACAATAGTCCAGCGCCTGACGCAGCGCCGAATCCACACTGCGCAGCGACAGATCGTAACGCTCGGCCACTTCGTGGCGCGTCATCTCATCGATGCGCAAGGCAACCAGAACGGAGTGATGGCGATACGGCAAACGCCCCACGGCGCGCTCAAAAGCCTTGAGATCGGAGCGCGCTTCGGCGATCATATCCGGGCCGGGAGCGTAGTCCACCAGATTATCCATTTCCATGCCGTCGTCGTATGTATGCTGCCAGGGACGGCTGCCGCGCAAACTATCCATTGCGGCATTGCAGGCAACGCGATAGACGTAGGCTTCATGGCTCTGCAGAGCAGAGACCTCAGTCATGTGCCTGAGCCGGATCCAGGCATCGTGCAGGCATTCGCTGGCCAGATCGCTGCAACCGAGATGACGCGCGAGCCTGCGATGCAACTGACGGTAGTTGGCGACGAGAAAATCCTGCAATGTGGTACTTTTCACTCCTCCCTGCAAAGGCGTGCTCGCCGCTTCATCGCAGGCAGCCACTCCCAGGTCTTCGAGGATATTCAGTTTCATGGTAGTCGATCTTTGAATTCATTCACCACGGCGCGGGCCCGGAAAAACCGCCGAATCGACGTGCATCCCCTCGCATTCACGTTCAGAGAACGGACGATGGGATGCAGCGCCGCAGTTCAGCGTTCGCCTCGCAATTGCCGGCGCTCTTCGCTGGTCAGGCGATCCCAGCCTTTGGCATCGAAGTTCTGGCCATTGCCAACCAGTTGCACGGGACTCGACGCGTCGTACCGGACTGCCTTGGCCGGAACGGCATTGGGTGCAGTAGCCGGCACAGCGCCATCGCCCGCCGCATCGCTGCCGAAGCCCAGCACGCGCACCGTGAAGATCGACGGCAAGGCCTGGCGCGCTTCGTTACGAGCGCGCTGCACCGAGTCCTGCGCCTCCGTGGCCGCAGAGCTTGCCGCCGCGCTTGCGTTGGTCAATGCGCCGACGTTGACTGCTGCGATCGTCGGTATGCCAACCGCGTCGCCCTTGACCTGGATGTTGGCCGCATTGATCACTTGCAGCGCCGCCAGATTGACGTTGCCCGAGACGCGGATGCCTGCTTCGCCGGCGTCGATGGTGCCCAGTGGAGCGATCAGATCGACGTCGCCCGGCGGTACTTCCGGAAGCGGCGCGAGCGTGGCGATGCCGGCGCCGCTGCTCGGCACGTTCGGCGACACCTTGACGTTGCCGACGGTGTCGTACTCGCGCTTGGGCGGCGTGTACACCAGCGTGGTCTTGGAACCGCGCCCCGCGTTGATGTCGCCGTTGGCCGACCACACCAGAATGTCGCCGCCAAAGCTGGTCATCACCCGAGACAGTCCAAGCAACACGCTGTCCTGCGCATAAATCTGAATTGCGCCATTGCCCTGAGTGATCAAACCGGCCGGCGTTGCATCGGCATCCGCAGACGGGGTGATTCCTTCCACGCCGACTATCGTCTTTCCTGCAGGGGTCAGGATCTGAAGATCGCCGCCGGCGACGGTGCGAATGCCGGAGTTGGTCCTGCTCCCCTGGAACAAGGTCAAGTCTCCTTCGCGTTGAATGACTTTGCCCGCACTGTCTTGAAGAGGGAACAACGTGGCAATCGCTTCCCGACCGCGCAGGTAACTGCCGAAGCGCCTGCTGCTGGAGTCGTTGTACTCGCGCCCGCCGGCGGTCAGTTCCGCGTAATACACCTGGCGTACAAAGACACGCTGCTGTTCAGGCGCCAACGCGGTGAAATAAGCCAGCGCGTCAGCTGCTGTGGTGGCGGCATAACCGAAACGCTGCTTCAGCCAGGCAGTCAGTTCCACTTCATACGTCTTGACCACCTTGCCCGGTTGAACGGCCAATGCCTTGGCTGCATCGATACGATTGGCCGGGTCGAAATACAAGCTGGCAAAGCCGGCGAAATCGCTTGCACCCTGGCCTGGCAAACCGCTACCTAGTCCGGCTTGCACGGCAATGCTCGCTCCGGGCCGTGAGTCGCCCACGGCCAACGGTCCCAGGCTGGCCAGGCTGCCATGATCGCCTTGATAGATTTTCCCGCCTGCTGATACTTCCAGAACACCCGGACCGGCGACAGAGAAATTGGCATAGAGAATATCCCTACCCGCTGCCAGCATCGACACGTCCGTGACGGCATCGTCCACGATCAGGCCATGACTATTGACGATGTCGCCGCCAGCCATGATACGTACCGGTTTGGAGCCCTGATAGAGAGCAAGTTGCGGCAAACCTACGCCTTGACCTACGCGCAGGATTTGCCCCAGCTCCAGACTCATGATATCGCCGTTGAGCGCATAGATGTGCGACTGGACGTCACTGCCGGCGGCGCTACGGTCGGTGACGGTGTTGAGTCCGAACATGAACATTGTGCCGCCGGTGCCTTGGGACACATGATTGTAGCTGTCGTATTGATTGTTATAAATTGCGGTGTAATCCAGCGGATTAGACACGTCGCCCCAATAGTTCGACGCGACTATCGTCGCGTCGGCCGTGTCTTCCGCAATCCGCCATGCCGGACGTTTCGGCGTGGCGATCGAAGCAATGGAGGTTCCCAACGGACCGACGGCATTCGAGCCGGAGGATCCGTTGTTGTTTGTATCGCCGCTGATCAGACCACGCGCCAGCAAATCAAGATGGCCCTGAGGTGAAGGCATCATCAATCCAGCCCCCGCATACGAGGTGGCAAAATAAATACTGCCTCCGGCCGCGACTGCACTAACGATAGACGGCATGATCAATGTTGAACTGCCTACATCGAACAGTTGCGTGGTTGGGTCGATATTGGAAATCCCGAATGGCGAGACATTCCCCCCGGCCGAGAACAAGTTCAGCGTCGTACGGTCTGTCCACAGCGTGAACCAGGTCGCAGCCGGTCCGGTGACAATCCCGGTACTCGCCTGCGTCTCCACGCGCTCACTTACCCGACCCGGATCTGCCACGTTACCCAAGACGATGTCGCCCAGCGTATTGATGTTCAACACACCATCGCCCGGTGCAAAGTTCACTGCATTGCTGCGCCGCGAACTATAGGCCGTATGTGGGTCCGCTGCACGCGGATCGCCCGCGTTAGGGGTGGCAAAACCGGTCAACGTCAAGGTTCCGACATCGCGGGCCGCCACATTCGTATCGCCGCGCAGGTTAGCGTAGAGTCCACCGCCGATGCGCCCGCCTGCACTTACCTCCAGCGTACCGCCACCGGTCTGCAGCAATTGCCCCTGATCCGTTACACGACCACTGCCGCCCACTGCGGCCAACAGGCCGCTCCATTGGTTATCGACCACGCCGATGTTGCCACCGCTGCGTATCGTCGCATTGCCGCCACCCAGCGTCCCGACGCCGGCAAAACTGGCGAAGCCCAAGGTCGCAAGGACCGAACCGCCATCATTGACATAGCTGCCGAAATTGATGCCCCAGGCAGTGTACTGACCGATTTCGGCGCCACCCTGACGCCACAACCAGTCGCCCGTCGAGAGTGTCCCGGGACGCAGATAACCGGTAATATCGCCTTGAGCCGACAGCGTAAAATCGCCACCGCCGCCGGCGAACCACATGCGCTGCGCGCTCAGCGTGGCTTCATAGACTGAATTGCCCGCGCCCAGCACGCTGCCGTCGGAAATCGTGGGACGCGCTGCGTTATAGCCCGCGCTGTCCTGCGCGGCGATGGCCGTGCCGGCGGTGTAGACGCCGTACAGCGACTTCTGTTCATAGTTGCCACCCACATACAGATCGAGGTCGCCGGTGCCGGTACGGATGACGCTGGGCGCTTCCGCCTTAGTAGCCGTCTGCGTCCCGGCCAGATGCAAGTCATCGAGCACCATGTCGCCCTTGCCGACCAGTTGCGCCGCAGTCTGCAGTCTGCGCGTATCCGCCGCCGCCAGATCGGCGCCGCTCACCAGCCTGATGGACGCCGACAGACTGCCCGCAGCCAGCATCGGCGAGATCGCCCACATGCGCCCGGGTGCGGCACGCTGCCCGGCAAACGTAATGTCCGCGCCGCCGGCGACGTCCGAGCGTAGTATCGTGCCCGGCGCAATGATGATCGTGCCGTAGAGAAAGCCATTGCTCAGCGTGTCCCCTGCGCGGTAGACCGTGCCGTCGCCGTCTGTGATCGAACCGGACACCACAACCGGATAACCCACCCCCGTCAAAGCGGACGGAAAGACGTAGTAGTAGTCGCCCCAGTCTGCGTAATAGGGAATGCTAAAAGTGCCGCCTTGCGCCGCCTGTCCTGTTACCAGGACGCTCTGATGGATTTGCCAGCCGCTGTCGTCGGGCGTCGCGGGTGGCGGTGCAAAGCCGTCATTGATGCTGCCATTGATGGTCAAGTCTCCGCCGGCGCGCATCACCAGCGCCATCGGCTCGCCTGCGCCATAGAATGCCGATGCCGTATTGCGATCGGCGTTGGGGCCGTAACGGTAACCCGACAAATCCAGATCGCCCTTCACGGTCAGGTTGCCGTTTGTGGTGGCGCTGACGATCTCCACGCCGGGACGCAAATGGAAGGCGCTACCGTAAGCAGTCAGGCCGGCAATGCGCCCCTGCAGGCCGGCGTTGCCGCGCGCAGCGACATCGAAGGCGCTGCTGTCCTGGTCGATCAGGTCGAGCCAGGCCTGGGTGATGATCTGCGTATTGGCATTGTCCGGATCGACCGGCGCATTGCTGTAGCGCGCCACGCCGTTGAGCGCGATGCTCTGCGCGCCACGGATGGTCAACGCACCGGCTGCCTCGATGGCGACGTCGTCGCCGGTCGCATTGGCAGGAGCTCCCGCACCGGTGGCGCTGGGAACCGTGCCGCCCACGCGCGGCGCATTGATGTCGATGCGCCCGCGCGCCACGCCGTCGGCGGAACTCAGGTCCGCCGTGGCGCCGGTGTTCAGTCGCACCGTGCCGTCGATGGCGCTCAACGTTACCTTGGCGCGGTTGGATGCGTCCACGGCTGCGCCATAGCTATCAGTGACCAGGGTCTTGCCATGCGCATCCAGCACGGCGCGGCCGGTCAGCACCAGATCGTTCTTGGCGGCCAGGGTGATGCTGCCGGCGCCGTTGGCCGAGGCATCGATCATACCGTCCACGGTCAGACTGCCGCCATCGGTCGTGATGCTGACCGAATGCGCGCGTACGCCGTCACCGACGGTGAGATCCCCGTTCTTGACGACAAAGCTGCGCGCGTCGAAAAAGGCGGCCTGGTTCAGATGCTGGTTCAATGCCGCGAAGTCGGCATCGGCCACGCGGTTGACGGTCAGACCGAAGCGACCGTCCGCGAAGCCGGCGCCACCGCCGAAGGCAGCCAAGGCGCCGGCCAGTGTCACAGTGCCATGAACCGCGCTGAGTGTCAGCGACCCGGCATCGTTGTTGAGAGCGGAAACGTCGATGCGCGCACCCGACGCTTGCGCGATGTTGCCGTTGGCGCTGGTGAAGGTTGCATCTCCGCCCCAGCTGTATTTGGTGACATCGAAGAAGGAAACCGCGCGGCCCGACAGATCAACCTGCGCCGCATTGCCCAGACTGATGTCGCCGTCGGTCATGATTTTCAGCACGCCGCTCGGCAGCGCAACCGCGGTGTCGAGGCTCACGCTGGCGCCTTGCAGCGTCAGCGAGGCGCCGAGTTCACCTACGCCGGCGGTGTTTGCCGGCGCGGCTCCCTGCGGCTCCGATACCGCGATCGTGCCGCCGGCTGCATAGCGCATGGCCGAACCGGCCTGCCCGGTCAGCAATGGCGTGACGATGGACAGCGCGCCGCCCTGCAAAACGCCACTGACGTCCTGCGACAGCCCCACCGACAACGAGCCACGGTTGTTCGCCGTAACGCGCTCCGATGCCAGGATGGTGACGTTGCCAAATCCAAGGACCACCCGGCCCAACTCTGTCTGGCGCTGGGGCTGGCTCAATGCGTCATAACCAAATTGCACCCGCGTGGCGTCGATCACCAGCGAGCCACTTCCGGTGCCCGGCCCGCCAGGCTGGATTACCACCGGCTGCTTGTCCACATAGGGATTGGCGGCAGTGCCGTTACCGGTCGCGATGCCATTCCAGACGAAGTCCCGTGTCGCAATGCGCACCACATCGCTACTGCCGCCCAAGCCATAGAACGCGGGCGTATTGAACACCATTTGTGCAGAAGAATCGCCGGTATCCAGTGTCAGGGCGCCGTAAAAATTGAAAGCGCCGCCCGCCGTCAGGCTCAGGCGTTCCAGGGCCGGCACACCGGCGATGCCGGACGGGTGCAACAAACGGTCCAGGGTCGATTGCGTCACCTGCCAGCCAGGCTGCACCGTCCCGGCGGCCTGGGCGGCGGCAAGACTGGCCGTTGTGCCGATGTTAATCTGATCTTGCGCCACCGTGAGATAGCGCGCGCCAAGCTTGACATCGCCCAAGCTCAATCCGCCTGGCGCAGAAAAGGCAATCGTACCTTCCGTCAACAGGGTCGCGCCGTCCCTGGTTGTAATCTGTCCCGTGCCAACCGAAGGAAGCATGTCCAGCCAACCGTTGCTTACCGCCAGCACCGCCGGCGCATTGGATCCATACAGAAAACCGTTGTTGGAGTCCACGCCCGGACGTCCCATACCACGCGTGTCGAGCACTGCATCGCCATCAACAACGATCTGGCCGCCTACCAGGAATATCTGGCCGGCACGCAATGTCGCGCCGGCCCTCACATTGACTACCGCAGAACTAAGCGAATTCAGGTCGTTATAGAAGCCGATATGGGCACCGGCGCTTCCCAAGTCTTGGCCATCCGAGTAGCTGTATAACCCACCGATGGTCAAGGTACTGGCACGCAAGGAGCTTAATGTGTCGGCAGACAAGGTGATTGCACCGACCGTCGCTTGTGCAGGACCACCGACAATGTTGATCGGCTTGTTGCCCAGGACAGAGACCTGGCCGCGCACACCGCCGGCGGCCGGATCCAGCAAGGTCGTGCCATCAAGCTGCAAGGGAAGCAGATTGTCGTTTTGCGTGAAATTGAAGCGCAGCACCTTGCCGTCCATCGGCAGCATCGGTCGCATGCTGCCGAACTGCTTTGCTTGCGCCACTGCGAAATCGGCGTAACCGGTCTCGTTGTATTGCGAGAAATGCCTTACTGTTTCTCCCGGCGTCACCAGCACCTGGCTAGGCAGACTGTCGCGTACGGCAGTGCCCGCGATGCTCAACGTGCCCAAGGTATTCCACGAGCCCGAGCTGGTCGCCACCGGTCCGGACGGGGTCACTGAGCCGGCCAGCGCATTGATATGCGCGCCGACCTCGACACGCCAGGCGCCCGGCATCAGCGCGAAACTGGCCGGCAGCAGCGTGTAGACGCCGGCAGGCAGACCCGGCACGCCGGCGCCGATGGTGATCTGACGTCCGATCGCCGGATCGCCGGCGCCCTTGTCGCTGATCAGCGGCGCATAGTCCGAGGCGTAACCTGGCATGATCGCGTACACCGCATTGCCAGCGTTGCTGCTCTGGCGATAGGTTGCGGGATTGGCATTGACCAGCGGCGTGGTGAGGATATTGACCGAACCGCCGCGGCCGCTGATGAAACCGGCGCCACGCAAATCACCGCCACCGGACAAATCGAGCACCGAACCAGTCTCCGTCACCACGGATCCCCCGCCCAAGGAAATGCCCTGCGGAAGCGCGGAGCTATCCTGTTGTGTGGCGTCGCCATTATTGCTGCGGTTGACCGCATTGGCGCCGAGGCTAAACAACGTGCCATCGGCACCTCGATAGCTCAGGCCGTCAGAAGTGCCGCCATAAGGCATGGTCAATCCATTGGCACTCACCGATGTCAGACTGCCCGCGCGCAAGATCAGGCGCATATCGCTGCTTGCTTGCTGCACCCGGAATATGTCCAGCCACGCCGATGGATACAGCGATCCACCGGTATCGTTGAGGGAAATTGTCCCCAACGGCGCACGCAAGATCCCCCCCTGATCCACCAATGGCGCCATCACGACCAAACGCCCGAACACCGAGTCAGGCATCGGGGCCGCCTGTCCATTGGAGCGGATGATCAAGCTGCGACTCGTATCCCATTGGGCCTGCCCGCCCGCATTGGTGATCGCACCCGCAACCAGGGCACCGTGCTGCCCACTGCCCGGATAAATCTGCGCGGCGTCAATGCGCAGGTCGCCACTTGCCACCACCGCAGCGTTGTTGAGTCGCAGGTCGCCTTCGCTTTGCAGAAGAATGCTCGCGAAGCCATCTGCCGTCACCGCCCGTGCCGAGGGCGGAGAATAGCCGCCGTAAGGAGGTTCAATCGCTCCGTCGCCGGCGGTTCCATTGATGCCCGACTGCACCAGTCCATAGACGTCGATCAGATTTGCCGCCAAGCTCAATGCACTGTTGCCATGTACCTGCAGCCCACGCCTGACGTCAACAATACCGGGACTATAGTAACTCGGTTGTCCAGCCCAGGTGCCGCCATCGAGCCTGATATAGGGCGCACTCAAGTGCACTGCGGCATCGGGCGTACCGGAAGCCACCGTCAGAAAGCCGTTACGCAGATTCAGACTGCGACCAAGGGCAAGATCAATATTTCCGTCAAACACAAACAGGTCGTGGGTAGACAGCGTTAGCGCATCGAAGCCGCCGGCCTGTACTTTGTCCACGCCCAGCGTCGCTGCGCCATATTTCAGACCGGCGTCGGCTTGTCCCGGAGCCAGGTCGGCGGCCAGGTTGCCGGGACGCTGCTGTTGTGTCAGCGTGATGTTATGCAGCACTTGCGCATCAGAGATGATGGCTTCCTGCCCTTGCAGGTAAACGCGATTTGCCATCTCCAGCGTCAGCGAACCGCCGGCGGTGCCGGTGCCGCCGGCGCGTGCCAGCATGCTACCGTCGAGCACCATACCCACGTAGGAATGCAGCCCAATACTGCCCCCCGCCCCGGCAAGCGCCAGCGGCCTGGCAGCGCCCGCGATCACGCCGCCTGCACCGCCGTCCACTTCAGCGTATGCGCCCGAGGCATCCAGCGTGGCTCCGGGACGAATCACAATGAAAGAATCGCTCAAACCGACATCGATGGAGCCTCCGTTGGGAGCGATTCCATAGACGCGGCCCTGGGTATCGGTTGCGGTATAAGCGCGTCCCGCCACATCCAATACCGCGTTGTCTCCGATCCATACCGAGCGCACTGTGGAAGCGACATACTTTCCCGCCAGGCTCGGTGTTGACTGGATTGAGATATTGCCACCCCAGGCGTCCAGGCGACCATCAATCGTTAGTTGACCGCCGTTGCTCCAGAGCGAGATGTTCTGTCCTGGATCCACCGAGACATGAGCGTCCGTACCGATTGTCAGCGCCGCGAAGGAGCTGTCAGCGCTCGCTCTGACGCCGGCATCCAACTCAAGGCTCGCCCCACCACGCTGCGTAAGCCTGGCCCGTAGAGCGTCTTCCTGATACAGCGGCGGCGTCCATGCCGGCAACCGCGCCGCGAGCCGCGTACCCGTCGGTAGCGATGACAATGACACGGCATCCGTGCGCAACACGGGCATGTTCACCGGCACCGAAGTACCAGGCAACACAGTGATGCCGTCGCCGGCGGCCACCACATACCGCGAAAAACCTGTCTGAAACAATGCCGGCGCCAACACCCCCGTAGGGGCCACCGTCACTGACCGCGACAGCACCGCATTCACCGCAAGTACCGATCCGGCGGCCAACGTGACTGGCACGTCGAGAATACTTCCGGCGGCGTAATAAACCTTGGTGGCGGCAATTGGCAAGCCGTTGGGGAACACTGCCGGCGGGATGACGAAACCCGGCTGTATATAGAAATCCTGCACGATCACCGTGCCGGCAGGCACCGTGCTGCCGGCAAAATAAACATTGCCCTGATTATCACTGATCTGCAAAGCCGGATCGTTCGGCAACACCCATGCAGCCGATGTCCGGACTTCCTCCGCAAACGTCAGGATACGTTGCTTGCTGGGGGCGGGCACCAGATAGCCGGCCGGCCGATGCGACGTGGTCATCGAGATGTCCATCGGCGCCCGCTCTCCCACGGCCAACTGGTAATCCTGCAGCAAACGCAAATTCGCCGGCGCCGCCTGCCCCGCCGGCAGCAGTCCGTCCGTAGCAAGCAACTTGCCGCCGATACCTACCGCAACACCCGACAGGACATTCAATGAGCCCCCACCGTTCACGCCATACGCCCGCAATTCACCTTCCAGAGTCAATAGCGCCTTGGCGCTAGCAGGGTCACTGATACCATCCACCACATACCCCGCCGCCAGCGTCACGTCGCCGCCACGGCCTCCTTGCAGAGCGCCGCTTTGCATCAGCGCCGCCCCCGAGGACACATCGATCACGCTGCCCTGCGCCAGCGTCGTGTTGCCGGTGCTGCGCAACGACACGCTGCCGCCATTCACATAGGGCAATCCCTGGATGTTGTCGGCGTCGTTCAGCAGATTGGTCCACAGCCCGCTGGCGTCCAGCGTCACGCCGCCGGCCACCGAGATGCCGGCGCTCTGATTCACCGCCGGCGGCAGCGCCGTGTTGACGGTCTTTCCCGCTCCGCTGGTCCAGGACAGCACATTGCCGACGACGATCGATCCGCCGCGCGCCATGAGGTCGGCGTTGATCCCGACTTCCGGCGCATACAGACCGATGGCGCCGCCGGGCGACACCGTCAGCGCGCCCTCGACCGTCACGCTGTGGCTGGCCGCAGCCTGGATGCTGCCCAGGCCGAAACCGTTGAGCAGCTTGCTGTCCAGATAAGCATTGCCTTGCAGGTCATGCGGCAGGGCGACGTTCACGCCGCCGTTCTGCAAACTGTCCGCGACCGTCGTGTAGTCATCCTTGAAGACGATGTCGGCAAACGTCGGTTGCAGATTGTGGAACACGCCCAGCGGACCGACATTCGGGTCGACATTGGGTGCGCTGGCATAACTGCCCAGAATCAGTTGCCCGCCGGCCGCCGCCGCGCGTTGCGACTGGTTGTAACCGTCCAGCGCCGTATTGGCTTTCTGGGTCTGCTGCGGTCCCTGATAGGTATCGGCGGTGACATCGCCTTCCAGGACTGCCGCGCTGGTGGCGATGATCAGGCGGCCGGCGTCACGCCCGACCGTGTAGCCGTTTTCCAGTCGTTGCTGCGGCCCGATCAACGGATTGTAAAAAAACTCGGTGGCCTTGGCGCCCCAGCGTGCATGCGTGTCTTCGAAACCCCGGTACAGCCCCGTATACGCAACATCGCCCGGTGCGCGCGACAGTTCATACAACTGACCGTCCGCGCCCTTCAACCAGCTTTGCTGGATGTAACCGGTCTGCACATTGAGCGTGCCGCCCGACAGATTGATATTCGAGCCGCGCTGCGTCACCACCTCGGCGCCGCTGAATGCCACACTGCCGCCCTGCGCCGCCCATTCGCCGATGCCGTGCGGAGTCAATCCCAGATAGCCGCTGACTTCCAGCAGGCCGCCCGGCGTATACCACCGATCGCTGGCATAGCCGCCGGTGCCGGCCGGCACATAAATCAGATTGCGCCGGTCGATCCAGACATTGCTGCTGTTGAGATTGGCGGTGTCCCGATTGAGCGGCGAGTCGCGCTGCTCGTTGCCCTGCACGTTGATCTGCACGTTGTTCGAGGCCATCGACACGTTCACGCCGACCGAACCCGACACGTCCAGCATGGCGCCGCTGGCCACTGTCGTTCTGCCGCCGTTGCTGCTGGCGCTGACGGCGATCTGTCCGCCGGTAGCCAGCGTGCTCGAACCGCCAGCGAAAGAAACGTTGCCGCCCGAGACGATTTCCACGCGCGACTGATCCTGGCGGTCGTCCTGCTTCGACAGATTGTCGAACACGCCAGAATTCGCCGCCCGGCGCGCCACGTCCTGCTGCGCCGATTGCGTAATCAGCGCAGCACGTTGACTGTCCAGCGCCGTATCGCCGTTGTCGTTCAACAGAATGGTCGTGATCGATCCTGCCGTCACGGTGACCGCGCTTTGCGCATCCGAAGCAGACGTCAGCAAATGAATCGTGCCGCGCCCGTTCACCGACGTCGTCGCCAGCGCCACGCCGTCCTGCACCACCGTGCGTCCGGCCAGCGTGACGTCGCCTTCGGTGGCGGCGAGCAAGCCCGTGTTCGTGACGTTGCCGGCGCTGCTGCCGGCGTTGAATTGCGGCGCGAATTCATTGCCGCGCGTGGTGGAATATTGATTGACGGTGGTGCTCTGGCCCGGCCGCACGATGAAGAAATCGCCGGCCGCCAGTTGCACCTGACCGCCGGGCGTCATCACGCTGCCTGCATTGCGAACGTCCTTGCCCAGCAGCAGTGCATAACCGCCGCCCTGCGTGGAAGTTGTCGGCGTCGCCGTACGAATCTGCGCCCCGGCTTCGACGATCAAGGCGCCGTTGGCATCGGTAAAGGCAGGCACATAATTGCCGCTGGCCTGCGCACTGTAAATGCCGCTGGTGCGGAATTGCGCATCGCTGATGCTGGCTGCGGCCGCGACCAGATTGCGCGTATCGACCTGGCTGCTGCCGCTGAAGACGATGCCGTTGCGGTTGACGATCATGACCGTGCCGTCGCCCTTGATCTGGCCCTGGATCTGGCTTGGTCGCGCCAGCGGATCGTTGACGCGGTTAAGCACGGCCCAGCTCGGCTGTTGTAGGAAACTCAGGATGGTGTTCTTGCCGACGTTGAAGGTCTCCCAGTTCAGGATCGCGCGGTCGGCAGTCTGTTGAATACTCACCACGGTCTTGCCGTCTGCCGTCGTCTGCGTCGGTGCGTTGGCGTTCAACCAACCTTTGGTGAGACTGTCGGTGTCGATCTTGAGGCCGCCGTCGGCGAGGCCGTCCGGCACGCCGCCGCCGTTCATCGCCGCCAGTCGCGCAGCTTGCTGCGCTGCCTGTTGCGCCGCGATGCCGCGTGCGACCAGAGAGAGATTATTAAGAGAAGTCTGGAGTTGCTGATTGGCCTTTTGCTGTTGCAAGGCCGGGTTGGTGAGCGACGACGCCGGCATGCCGTTGGGCAGATACCCGGTGCTCGCGGCCGTGCTTTGCGCGGCGCCCTTGGCGGCAAACCAGGCGCTGCTGAAGGCCTGCTGCGCATGTGCGCTGTGCCATGCACCGGTAGCGATAATTAATGCCACTGCATGTGCAAGCGGCGCCAGCGACACAGTCCGCACCACACTTACGCTTACGCCCACATCCGCACCTGACGCCTGTTCCCGATGCGCTCGACGTTCTTTATTTTTTGCTACGACTTTATGCGCACGTGTCTTCATTAAAATTCCCGCCCTGTAGTTGAAGTCAAAGCCAGAAGATTTCCCGCTCTTTTCACAACGCCGCGTCATCATCGCATGCATCAACTGAAAATCTCGATACGCTAAGACGAACGAAGACCTCGGCAACCTCCAACTATTTTTTTAACGAAGCGTTTCGTGAATCATGTAATACAGCCGTCACAATTCGGTGCGACATTATGACGATTTTTAATCGTGACCAAGACGGATACGATACCGACGCAATCCGTTTTCTCTTGCGAATTTCCGGCGGCCGTCCTGCGGTGGCAATACGATTCGCAGCACGACGAGTCATAAGGGTTGAATGCGGTGTACGTACACATTGCCGGCTTAAACCGGCAGGCGCTGTTTCTGTGGATGCTATGTTGGTTCGCGGGATCCGCCTGGGGCGCAAGCGACACTTCCAGGCAGCCTCCTCGGGAAGCGCCATCGGAATCCGCAACGCGCGCACCCGATCAATTACTCCGTTTCGACATCCCGGCGCAATCGCTCTCCAATGCGCTGAACCGCTATGCGTCCGTGTCGGGATGGCCTATTTTATTTCGAGGATCAATGGTAGCCGGACGCATGTCATCACCACTGCAAGGGCTGTATGCACCCGAGGCCGCTTTGCGGCAATTGCTCATGGGCTCGGGACTGGTCGCCGAGAAAGTGGCGAACGGTCCGGACGATGCCTACACATTGAAAGAAGCCGATGCGCACGGCGCTTCCGCCGGCGATGCCAATGCGGTCGATTTCGACTATGGCGGCCGGATACAGAACAGCATCTGGCACGCCCTCTGCGCCGACGCCCGCATCGCGCTGGGAAGCTGGCGCGCCCTGCTTCGCTTTCGCGTGGATGCCAACGGGCATGTCCGGGACGCGCGCCTGTACAGTTCAACGGGAAGCGAACGCCGCGACGCCGAAATGCTGAAAATCCTGCAGCGCGTGCAAGTGGAGCAAGCTCCACCGCCACAGATGGCGCAACCGCTGACGATGCTGATCCTGCCCTTCGAGCAAGACCGCAGCCAACGCTGTTCCGACGTCGGCGGAGCGCCCTGACATGAGCGAAGACGGGCGCATCGCCCTCACCGACTACGTCACCAGGCACTACGCCAATCTGCGGCGCCGACTGACGCGGCTGCTCGGGAACAGCGATCTGGCCGGCGATGCACTTCAGGACACCTGGCTGCGTCTGCACGGCAAAGAAGAGCCCGGCCCGATACAAAGTCCGGCCGGTTACGTGGTGCGCATGGCCGTCAACATTGCAGTGGACATTCAGCGTCGCCAAAGCCGCTCGGTGTCGTTCGACGATATCAATGCGCTGATGGAACAGGCGGATCCCGCCCCGACTCCGGCCGAAGCGGCAGAGACCAACTCCGATCTGGAAGCCCTGGTCAGGTTGATGGAACGCCTGCCCGAACGGCGCCGTAAAATCCTCATGCTGGTTCGGCTGGAACACATGCAGCAGAAAGACGTCGCCGAGCGCCTGGGGATTTCCAAGAGCACCGTCGAGCACGAACTGCGGCGTGCTCATGATTTTCTGGACCAACACATGAACAACAATAAAAAATAGTTGGAGGTTTTACATGCAACCATTCGTTATAGCTTGTGAGTTTCCTTCGCCTGACCAGGCAACGGCAGCAACGTCAAGAAAAAATAGTGTGATTCGATGAAAACATCTGCCGACGACAATGCGGACATGAGCGACGATCTCCACAACGAGGCGCGCGTCTGGTTGCGTCTTCTCACGTCCACCGATGTCAAATCCTATGACGCCGACGGCTTCCGTCGCTGGCTCAATATCAGCCCATCGCACCGGGCTGCCTTCGGCGAAGTCAAACAACGCTGGGACAAGCTGGAAGCCGCCTCCCGAGCCTATCTGCGCACCCACCCCGAGGCGGCGACTGAACACAAACGCGCCTTGCAAGCCCCGGGTCTGGGGCGACGGGCATTTCTGGGCGCAGCAGTCGCCGCCACGGCGGCGGCAGGCGTTGCCGTCGTCTACCCGCCGGCGCGCCTGTGGCCGGCGCCGGCAGAATGGGGCGCCGACGATCGCACCGGCACCGGCGAACAGCGCACGCTGGCTTTTGCCGACCGGGTAAGCGTGACCCTGAACACCCAGACCTGCATCCGTCGCGGCGAAGACAAGCGCAGCAAATCAGGCATCGACCTGCTTTCAGGCGAAGCGGCCATCGATCTGCCGGCGCGCGGCGCGTCGTTCGCAGTCGTTGCCGGCGCCGGTCGCAGCTTCGCGCAGTCGGGAAGTTTCGAGGTGCGCTATCTGGATGGAAAAGTCTGCGTCTCGTGCATCGAAGGCGCCGTGCGGGTGGAGCATCCCGCAGGCTTGCGCGAGTTGAAGGCCAACCAGCAGACCATCTATGATGCCGTCGCCGTCAGCGGCGTGGCGAGGATAGCGCCGGCCAACGTATCGGCCTGGCGTCGCGGAGAACTTGTCTTCAATGAGATCCGGCTGAGCGATGTGCTGTCCGAGATCAACCGCTATCGACCGGGTCGGGTCGTACTGATGAACCAGGCCGTGCAAAACGGACCGGTCAGCGGGCGCTTCCTGATTGCCTCGCTGGATTCCGCGCTGGCGCAATTGCAGCAGATGTTTGATCTGCACGCGCGCCGGTTGCCGGGCGGCGTGTTGGTTCTGAGTTAAACCTGATTTGAGGATTCGTTAAGCCTGACAAGCATCCGGCTCAGGTTCGGACTGCATGCCGACATCCGCTTCTCACGGACCATTCGTGCTGAGCGCCCCTTCGTCGATCTCGCGCCTCGGCAACTCAACTGGTACAAACAGGCGCGCCGATCCGCGTTGGATCAGAAGCGCGGCGGCGCCGTTCGCCTGACTGATCTTTTCTTGCAAGGACTCGACGGTGGCGATCGGCTGGCCGTTGAGGGCGAGGATGACGTCGCCCACTTTGACCCCGCTGCGCGACGCGGCCAAGTTGACGCGTTCCACCAGCAGACCGCCGTCGACCTTCAGGACCAGCGATTCCTGCGGCAACAGCGGACGCACCACCATGCCCAGCGGCATGCCCGGCTCGGCCGATTTGACCGGCACCGGCGTGCGCGCTTCAAACGCGTCGATCGACATATCCAGTTCCCTCATGGCGCGATTGCGCCAGATCTGCACCGCGACGCGCTGTCCCGGCGTGCGGTCCGCGATATAGATCAGGGCATCGGCCGACTGAATCACCTCTTGCTTGTCGACGCGCAAAATCACGTCACCCGGCTGCAATCCCACGCGATCTGCCGCGCCGTGCGGTTCAACATAGCTGACCAGCGCGCCGACCGGCTTGGGCAAGCCGAAGGATTGCGCCAGCACCTGACTGACTTCTTGCACGGCAACGCCGATGCGTCCGCGGGTCACGGATCCTTTTTCCTGCAATTGTTTTTTGATCCGCATCGCCACGTCAATGGGAATGGCGAACGACAAGCCCTGATAGCCGCCGCTGTTGCTGTAGATGCGCGAGTTGATGCCGATCACTTCGCCGCGCATGTTGAACAAGGGACCGCCGGAATTGCCCGGATTGATCGGTACGTCGGTTTGCAGGAAAGGCATGTAATCGGCGCCCGGCAAGGTGCGGCCTTTGGCGCTGACGATGCCGGCCGTCACCGAGTTGCTGAAGCCGTAGGGCGCGCCGATGGCCAGCACCCATTCGCCGACTTCAATGCGTGCAGGATCGCCGATCCTGATCACCGGCAAACCGCTCGCGTCGATCTTGAGCAAGGCCACGTCGGCGATCGGGTCCAGCCCCAGCAGACGCGCCTTGAATTCGCGCCGGTCGCTGAGCTTGACGCTGATGTTGGTGCCGCGCGCCACCACGTGCGCGTTGGTCAGGATATAACCGTCGGCGCCGACGATGAAGCCGGAGCCGAGCGTGCTTTCATCGACGCGATCCTGCCGCGAGGCATTGCCGTCGCGGCGCACTGCCGCCTCGCGCGCCACGCCGATATTGACCACCGCGCCGCCGTAACTTTTGACCAGTCCGGTGAAATCCGGCGCCGGCCTGAACACGATCGTGCTGGACGCCTTCGGCAACATGGCGCCGGTGTCCGGTGTGGAGGTCTGAGCATGCGCCTGCGCAGCGACAGCCGCCAGCAGACATGCCGACAGCAACGCCGGCGACAACGATGACGATAAGGACACCGCGGACAATCGCGCCGCGCGGAAGCGCGGCATTGGCAGTAAATGAAGACGCGGCATGCGGCGACCCCGGGTTTATTGTTTCTGAGGGAAATCCAATGTCAGTTGCAACACCATCGGCTGGCGCATGTCCGGCGGCGGCGACTCCGACAACGGCCGGGACGTCAGCAAAGCGCGCAGATCATTGTCGGCCTGCGCATTGCCGAGGGAGGCAAACTCCAGTCGTTCGACCTGACCCGACGGCGCCACCCACACGCGCGTCACCAGCGGCGGCGGCAACGGTTGGCCGTCTTTCAGCAGGCGCTCCTGCATCCAGCCGTGCAGGCGCACCACCGCATCGTCGGCCGGATCGCTGAGCCACGCCGCGAACTGATTGCTAGCGAGCTGCGCATAGCTGATCCAATGTTGCGGCGGCTGCGCGGCCTGCACCGGCTGCGCAGGCAAAGCATCGACGGGCGCCAGCATCGCCGCGATGCCGACACCGGCGCCGAGGCGTTTGAGCCAGTGCAGGGTTTTGCTCCAGCGCGTTGCCTGCACTTGCGAAAATTCTTGCATGTTTGTCTCCATGAGATGAAATACGTCAGGCCTCAAGCATAGCGGTGCAAGGTTACCCGCAGATGACACCCGCGCCAAGGGTGAACGCGCGCGCGGCGGGAGATTGCTGCGCGCTGATCTGCGCGGCGTCGCTCTCGGCAAAGCCGATACCGTTGGCCCGCAAGAACCGTTTGATGTCCGTAGCCGGCACCGCTCTCACCAGGGTCGCGCCGCCGGCCTTCATCGGATTGCGCGCATGCACCTGCGCCATGCCGGCACTGGACGGCGCGCCGGCCACGCGCTCCACCACCATCCCCAGCACCAGACCGCTGGCGCCCAGCACCGCGCTGCCGCTGGCGCCCGGCTTCACGCCCGACAGCAATTGCAGCTCGCCATCCTCTTCCGGCACCGTGATCGCATTGCTCAGCGTGCGCACCCGATCGGGCATGCGCAACAACCTTGAATAGGCTTCGGCGAACACAGCCACGCTGCGATCCGCCGGCAAGGCCGCGCGCTGAAAGACAGCGCTCAGAAAAGGTTTCAACGCCGTCGCCAGCACTGCCACGTCGTCCTCATTGCTGACGGCGCGCAGGGTCGCCATGACCACGCGCGAGTCCTTAACCACATACAGCGAACGGCAGCCGGCAACGGCATGTCTGGCGGTCAGCACGTCGCCGTCCGCATTCAGGAATACGCCGCTGGCCTGCGCCTCGATGCTCTCCGTCGGCGCGCCTTGCGCCGCGCCGCATGACAGACCAAGCGGACCGAGCGGACCAAGCAGACAGCCGGCCGCCAGCACCTGCGCCCGCTGCAATAACCGGATTTTTTTCATGTTGTTCCGCCCCGTTCCCCTCGCCGCTTGCACGTCTGCACATCGGCCCGGATGGCCGCATACGGCTTTCCGGTTTCTCAGGAATTCCTTTTGCGGCATTCTCTCACGGAATTTTCATGCTCCTGCATCGATTGCGTTTCTCCCCCCGTTTGTCTGTCGTCTGTCCTGAATTATTGCGCCAGATTGCGGCGTTCGGTTTCCGTCAGTCTGGCGCGTTGCGCGTCCGTCAGATTGCCTTGCCCCAATACCTGGAACGCGCTGCCGTTCTGATAGCCGGCGCCGGCCGGGACCGGCCGGGTTTCATTGCCGCCGCCCTCGTTGCCGAAGCCCAGCACGCGTACCGTGAAGATCGACGGCAAGGCCTGACGCGCTTCATTGCGCGCACGCTGCACCGAATCCTGCGCTGCCGTCGCCGCCGAACTCGCCGCTGCGCTGGCGTTGGTCAGCGCACCGACGTTGACTGCCGCAATCGTCGGAATCCCGACCGCATCGCCCTTGACCTGGATGTTGGCGGCATTGATCACCTGCAAAGCCGCCAGATTGACGTTGCCCGAGACACGGATGCCTGCTTCACCGGCGTCGATCGTGCCCAGCGGCGCAATCAGATCGACGTCGCCGGCCGGTACTTCCGGAATCGGCGCCAGCGTCGCGATGCCGGCGCCGGTGCTGGGCACATCCGACGACAGGCTCACGTTGCCCCAGCGGTCATAGATGCGCTTGGGCGGCGTATACACCACCGTGGTCTTGGAACCGCGGCCGGCGTTGATGTCGCCGCCGGCGGACCAGGCGATGACGTCGCCGCCGAAGGTCGTCATGATCCGGCTTTGTCCCAGCAAGATGCTGCCGAGCGAATACAGCTGGACATTGCCCGCCCCCTGCGTGATCACGCCGGCGCTGCCTGCGGGGTTGGAGCCTTCGATACCGAACACCTGGCGTCCGCCCGGCGTCAGCATCTCAATGTCGCCGCCGAACATGGTGTGCACGCCGGCATTGCCGAACATGGTGATGTCGCCGGCATAGGTCAGCGCATTGCCCGCAGCATCCGCGCTCGGGAACAAGCTCGCGATCATGTTGCGGCCGCGCAGATAGCTGCCGAAACGCGGACTCTTGGGATCGTTGTACTCGCGACCGCCCGCCGTCAGTTCGGCGAAATACACCTGACGCGCAAACACCCCTTGCTGCTCCGCCGGCAAATCGGCGAAGAAGGCACGCGCCTGGGCGGTGTCGCCGGAGAAGCCGTAACGCTCCGTCAACCAGGTAACCAGTTCCTTCTCATACGTCTTGACGACCTTGCCTGGCTGACTCGCCAGCGACGCTCCGCTGACTATCAGATTGGCAGGATCGAGATAGCGCGTGATCAGACCGGCATAATCGGCACCTGCCGCACCAGCCCCGGCCTGCATCGCAATGCTAGCGCCGGGCCGTTTGTCGCCGGCCACGATCGGTCCGATACTGTTGACGCCAGCACGGTTTTCCATCTGGATATTGCGGCCGGCGGTGATTTCCAGCGTACCGGGACCGGCGACCGCAAAGCTGCTGAAAAGGATGTCGCGCCCGGCCGAGACGATGGAGACATCGTTGACGCTATTATTGACAAAGAGATTGTTGGTGGCGGTGTACACGTCATTAACGTTAAACACATCCGGCTGGCCCAGGCGGCTGCCGCTGCTGACGATATCGCGACCAGCAATCATCCAGACCGGTTGCGCCCCTTCGTACCACAATTGTCCGCGCCGGCTTTCCTGCGGCGAGAATGCATCGAAGGCAATCGCACGGCCACTGCTCACGCCGACCAAATCACCGTCGACTGCGTAGAACCTTGCCGGCTGGCCGTTGCCGCGTACTTCACCGGACACGGTACCCGAGCCGAAGGCAAACAAGGGGTAGCTGGTCGCGTAGTTGCTGACATGACTGCCGTCGCTGTTGAGGTTGGATACAGCAGTGCCACCTGCGGTCGTGCCGGAAAATGCCGGCCGGAACGGTGTCGCCATGTTGCTGCTTGCGGCCCCCGACTGGCTCACCGTATAGCCGCCCGAATAGATGCTGTCGCGCGCCAGAAATCCCAGCTGGCCGTTCACGGAAGGCGCCAGCACCAGCGGCGTCAGGACGAGTGCGTTGTTGGAACTGGTGCCGCCCAAGCCGTAATAGAGACTGCCGCTGGCGGCAACCGCGCTCAGGCTGCCAGGATAGACCATGGACAAATCGCTGCTGGCGGTAGGACTGACCGGGGCAAGATTGCCACCGGCAGAGAACAGATTGACTGTCGTGTTTTTGGTCCATAGCGAGAACCAGCTTTGGCCGCTCCCGGTCGGCAGGGACTTGGTCGGATCAGCAGGGTCGGCCACCACCGCCGTCAGCGGGGTCGCATTGGCCTGCAGACCGCGGCCCGGATCGGTGACATTGGCGACCACCTGATCGCCACGCGACGACAAGGCAAACGTGGCGTCGCCTGGCACCAGCACGACGCCGCCGAACAGATCGGCGCGGGTGGCGACGAAGGCATTGTAAGTGCGGGTTTCACCGGGGATGGCGCGTCCCGAGTCGACGCTGTACGCCATGACCATGCGGCCGAGCTCGGCCGCCTGCGCCTGCACGCTGCCGCGTAAATTGACGATGGAGCCACCTGCGGTGTCGTTGCTTACGGAAGCACTGAAGGGATTGAGCGCACCGCCGATGCGCATATCAAGATCGCCGCCGCCGGTCAGGGTCAGGCTGCCATCGGCGCCCACCCTGCCGGTGCTACCGACCGCCACCACCAGCGACTGGCTGCGCCAGTTGATGCCCTGGGACTGTCCCAGATCAACGCTGCGACTGAGCGTGCCGGCATTGCCTCCCGCCTCGATCCGCACATTGCCGCCGCCGAGCGTACCGAGCCCCGTGAAGCCGACCATGCGGTCAGCATTGGCAGGATTCAAAGAATAGTCAATCGCGACATAACTCCCGAAATTGATCCACCAGGCACTGAGCTGATCGTTGCCGGTGCCGAGCGTGGCACCGCTGCCTTGCCGCCATAGCCAGTTACCCACTGCTGCGGTGTCGACACCATTGTCATTGGCGATCGGACGGCCATAGGTTGTGCCGGCCGGACTCATCTGATTGCCGCTGATATTACCGCCGGCCTTGACCGTCAGATTGCCGCCATCCGTCGGATACCAGGCTCGCGCCAGATTATCGGCGCTGCCGTTGACGAATTTTTCGTTGAAGCCGTCGGGATCGTTGAGCACAGTACCGTTGCTATTACGGGCGCGCGGCAAATTGTAGGGATCGCCAGCACTGGTTGCCGACGACGACGTGCCTGCCGTGTAGACGCCATAAAGCGTATCCATGCGGAAGTCTCCCGCCGCCAGCAAGTCCATATCCGCCGTACCGGTACGTACCACGCTAAAGCGCGTGCTACCGGCTGAGTAAGTCGGCGGAATGGTCGGGTCAGTACCGCAAAAACTAGGGTTGTCAGAGCACATTGTCGGATAACCTATCGCCGCGAAATCGATCGGTTGTCCGACTACGCCAGCCCCCATATTATCAACACCGTCCTGCGTCCATAAATAGACAGGTGTGCCATACATGCCGTAGTGACTATCGGCCATGCGCAGGTTGCCGCCGGCAGACCTGGAAACCGTCAGGCGGCTATCGGCAGCAGCCGTATCGGCCCCGGCCACCAGACGCATGGACCACGATTGCGACCCTTCCGCCAGCATGGGCGCTATCGCCCACAGCTTGCCCTGGCTGCCGCTGCTGCGGTCGCGCAAGTCAATCGAGGCCACACCGCCCGGCAAGTGGATATCGGTGCCGGACGGAATCAGTGCTCCTATCGGCAGAGTGGTCGCGCCGTTCATCACAAAATAACCGCCGCCGGCCGCCAGTTCCGGTAGCTTGACATTCTTCGGCCAGATCATGGCGGCCAGCGAGGCCGCCCCCGGCAGACGCATGCCGGCGTCGAAACGCGTATTAGCCGGCAAGGTCTCGGTGGCGGCCAACACACTGCCTGCCAAATGCAGCAGGTTACCGGACGCGTCGCGTACGTTGGCGCTCAATACCGTGCCTGCCGCCAGCGTCAGCGGTGCATTGAGCGCACTGGCCACCGGTATCAGCTGGCCGGCGTCAAAGGCACGCGCCTGAATCGGCAGATCGTAATTGAGTGTCTGGCCCGCTTCATAGACTGTACCATCGTCCAATACCACGCCGCTGCGCGGCACGACGATGTTGCCGCCGGTGAAGTCCTTGCCCGGTAACAGCAGCCAGCCATTGTCGTCATTGGTCGGCGGCGGCGGCGCAAAGCCGTCATTGATGCTGCCGTAAATATTCAGATTACCGCCGGCGCGCAGTATCAGCGCTCCCGCTTCTCCGGAACCATAGACGCCGGTCAGTTGCGTATGCGGGTTAACGCTGGCATAGCGATAACCGGACAGATCCAGATCGCCCAGCACCACCAGGTCACCGTCGGCCGTCTTGCTGGCGATTTCCATACCTGGACGCAAATGGAAAGCGTCGTTATAACTGCGCAAGCCGGCCAGCTTGCTGTTCATCAGCGTGCCGTTAGCCAGCGCGGCTGTCATGAATGCCGTGTTTTGCAGATTCTTGCCGTCGAGGTACGCCTGCGTAATCACCTGGAACGGACGCGTCACCAGCGGGTCGCTGCCGTCAGGGGCATCGGTATAGCGCCACATGGCATTGACCGCAATGGTGCGTGCGCCGGCGATATCGAGACTGCCGGCGGCATCGATGCGGATGTCCCCGCTGGTTTCGCCAGTACGGTAGGCGTTGAGTGTGAGCGTGCCGCGTGCCACGCCGTCGTTCTGTCCGGCTTGTGTGCCGATGGCAGCACCGGTGCCATGGCGCAGGTCGATGCGGCTACCAGAGGCCAGCGTCAGCTGGCCGTTCTGGCCGGACGTCAATTCGACGATGGCACGGTTGGGGCTGTCGATGATCTTGCCGTAGCTGTCGACGCGCAAGGTGCTGCCATGCGCATCGAGCAAAGCGCCGCCGGAAATGGTCAAGTTGTTGCCCGCTGCCAGGCGAATGCTGCCGACCCGCTCGCCGCTGGCATCAATCGTGCCGTACACGGTGAGACTGCCGTTGTCGACCGACACATTGACTTCACCGGCCTTGATGTCGCTGCCGATGTTGAGGTCACCCTGCTTGAGCTGAAAACTACGCCCGCCGAAAACTCCGCCTGCCGTCAGGCGCTGATTCAATGCCGCGAACTGGCTGTCGAGCGCGCCGCTGTCGCCCAGATTCTGCGCGCCGATATCGATGGTAGCGGCCAAATAAGGCACCAGCGTGCCGCCGGCATCGTAATAGCCGCTGCTCGTGCCGAGGATGCTGCCTTGCAGATCGACCACGCCCGCAGCGCCCGCCAGCGCTCGCACCTTAAGCGTGCCGGCACGATTGTTTTGCGCCGACAGATCAATCATCGAGCCGGCTGCCTGACGTACATTGCCGCTGGTGCTTTCTAGCGTGACGTCGCCGCCCCAGCTGTACTTATTGATATCGAAGAAAGCCAATTTGCGGCCGGCCATGTCGATGGTTGCGTGCTTGTCCAACAACAGATCGCCCGCAGAGGTAATGCTCAGCTTGCCGCTTGCCAACGCTACCGTGCTGTCGAGACGGACATCGCCGGCAGTCAGACTCAGCTCGGCGCCAAGCGCGACGTCGGTGCGTTCTGCGGCGGCCGCACCGATGCCTGCCGGCGCCGCCACTGTGATCGTGCCACCGGCTGTGATGCGGTTGACCGATGCGGCTTCGCCGGTGAGCAACGGCGTGGTCAGGTTCAGATTGCCGCCACTGTACTGATAGCCGGTAGCGGCGTCATACGCAACCTGGCTCTGATACACAGACAAACCGCCCTTATGGTTGGCGGTAATGCGGTCAGTGGCAGTGAAGTTGACGTTGGCAAAACCAAGCGTGAGCCGATCCACCACGGTCAGGCTGCTCGGCTGCGTGAACGGCGCATAACCGAACTCGATGCGCTCGGCACGGATATCGAGCGTGCCGCTGCCGGTGCCCGCGCCTTGCGCCACGATGTTGCCGGCGGGCGACGTGCCGCCGTTCCAGATCAGGTTGCCTGTCTGGATCGTCGCCACGTCGCCGGCATTGCCATAGCCATAGATGGCCGGCGTGTTCAGTACGAGATTCTTGAGCGAAGATTTTCCTGTGGCGGCATTGAGGGTGCTCAGACTGGTGCTGCCATAGAAATTGAAGGAATCGCGCGCCGTCAGGATCAGCGTTTCCAGTGCCGGCGCACCATAACGCGTATCGCCGGCCAGCAGGCGGTTGAGCACGTTCTGATTCAAGGCGAAGCCGAACGGCAAGGCATTGCGCGCAGCCGCATCGGCCAGCGCCTGCGGCGTGCCAGCGTTGACGCTAGAGACGCCCAATGTCAGGTTGCGGGTACCGTAACGCACGGTGTCGTCGAGTGAGAAACTGTTGCTGGTGAAAGCCGCAATCGATCCTTCCGAATACAGCTCGGTGGCACCGATGCACGGCGTGAACGTACAACCGCCGATGCGGATGCCGTCCGTGCTCCCGCCCGTTGCCGCGACGGTGTTCGGAATAAAGTTGAGCAGACCGTTGGACACCGCCAGCATGTCAACGCCGCCGCTGTAGACGAAACCGTTGGTGGCGTCATAGGACACCTTGCCTTTGCCGATAGTGTTAATGGCGGCACCCTGCTCGATCACGATATTCTGGCCGCCGCTGTTTGTGCCCAGGCCAGTGACCAGCATCACCTCCGGCGCACTGAGCGACGCGCCGGAACGCAGGCTGATCTGCGCCGTATCGTTGGTAGAGAAGCCGATCACATTGCCGCCCTGTCCATACAGCACGGAAGGGGTGGAGCCGATCATCATGCGCCCTGGCAAGAGCTTGTTGAGGCTGTCCGAATGCAGCGTCACGCCATTAAAGCCGGGGCTCGCGTCCGCGCCGGGCGCGACGATTTCCAGCGCTCTCGGTTGAAAAGCCTTGGCCAGCGCCACGACCACGAGGCTGCCGTCATAGCCGTCATTGACCGCTCCGAAGTTGGCCGAGCCGTCGAACTGGAAGGCATCGGCGCCGCCACCGGTGCGCAAGGTCAGCATGAGCGACTTGCCGTCATCCGGTTCCATTGCGCGCGTAATGCCGCGCCGCACCGCATCGGCCACGATGAACTGAGCATAGCTCATCTCGTTGTACTGCGAGTAGGTGCGCATGGTCTTTGCCGGCGTCACGATGGCCTGGCGGAACAACGTGTCGGCAATGCCGGTATTGCCAATGCTCAGTTGCGCGGCGACAGTGCTGGAACCATTGCGCAACGCTGTCGTCGCGAACGATGCTCCCAGTCCGGCAGCACCGTTGAGCTCGATGCGGAACGCGCCCGGCAACAGCGCATAGGTCGATGGCATCAGAGTATAGGTACCGGCCGGCAGACCGGGCACGCCCTGACCGACGGTGATTTTCTGGCCGATCGACGGATCGGTGGCGCCACCGGCAGAAACACCCGGTGCCTGCACCGCCTGCGGGCCGGGGACAATGGCGTACACCGGATTGCTGGCCAGCGACGGCAGACTGAAACGGCCGTCGGTCCCGACCTGCATCAATGGAGACGTGCGGACATCGGTGGAGCCGCCGCGGCCGCTGACAAAACCGGCCCCCGTCAGATTGCCGCCGCCGGACAAATCGATGACGGCGCCAGCCTGCACATTGACAGACGTGCCGGCCAGGGACACTCCTTGCGTCGCAGGGTTGCCGCCGATACCTACCAGCGTGACATTGTTGCCGCCATAGGTATAGCTGATGCCGTCGACGGTGCCGCCATAGGGCATGATCAGCCCGGCGGCACTGACCGAGGTCAGGCTGCCCGGCAGCAGATCGAGTTGATTGTTGAAGCCGCGGTCACCGTTGCCTAGCTTAATCGCTCCCAGCGGCGCACGCAGCACGCCGCCCTGCTCGACCGTGGCCGCGCCCAGTTGCAACACACCGAACACCGAGTACGGCAAGGCAGGCAAGTCACTGCCGTTGCGCTCGACCCGGAGGATGCTGGCCGGATTGTAGAGTGAATAGCCGGTGGCCGGTTCCTTGCCCCAGCCGACACCGGCCTGCACGCTGGCCATGGCGCCGGTATCGGGATAAATCTGTGCGGCCCGCAAGGTGATGTCGCCGGCAGTGCTCACAATCGTCGAAAATTGCGCACCGCTGGGCGGCGCATTGACCGAAGCGAGCAGACGCAGATCGCCGCTGCTGTTGAACGTGTTGGTCGAGAAACCCAGTGTCACGGTATCGCGCATGTCGATCAGCGCGGCGTTGGCGTTCAAGCTGGCGGGCGTGGCCGGCAACACAACGGGACTGACCGTCGGCAGCGACATCTGGTCCGGGGTGGTCAGCAGGCCAGCTCCGGCCAGACGCACATACGGCGCGGCGAGATTGACACGGGTGGCCCCATGCGCGGCATCGAGCTGAGAAAAGCCACCGGCATACAGTTGCAGACTCTGACTCATGCTCAGTTCGATGTTGCCGTTGAAAAAGAGGCCGCCGCGGCCAAACAAGGTCAACTGACCGAAACCGCCGTTCTGCACCTGATCGACTCCCAAGCGCGCGTGGCCGTAGACCATCTGCGCCGTGCCGTCGCGGTCGTTCAAACCAGCCGTCAGCGCGGACGGCTGTGCCTGCTGGTCGATGATGAATTGACGCGGCGTCTGCAAGGTCACCGATGCTGTGTTCAGGTAACTCGGCAAATCTTGCGCTACCGATAAACTGCCGCCCGCTGCACCGCTGCCGCCGCTGGCGGCGCGCATGATCCCATCCAGATACAAACCATCGCCTGCCGCCAGGGCAATACTGCCGCCGTTGCCGGCAATAACGGTCTTGCCAAGGCCATCGATATCGAGTGTCGCCTGACTACCCGATGCATCCAGTACGGCGCCTTCACGTACGGCCACAAACACATGCAGATTCTGCGTCGACACCAGCCCCTTGGCCGGATCGACCGTACCACCAATGACGATGCTACCGCCGGCGCCTACCACACCGTAAGTACGGCCGCGCATATCGACCGCAGTGACAGCGCGCGCCGCCACATCCAGCACCACTTGCTCGCCGATCCAGATCGAATGCTTGTCGGCAGTCAGATAGGCGGCATTGAGCGTCGGATTCGTTTCGGCAAAAGCCAGTTGGCCGAGCGTAATGTTGCCGCCCCAGGCGTTCAGACGCGCGCCGCGGTCTATCGTGATCTGGCCGATGCCACTGAGCGTAACGGTCTGTCCTGGATCGACATTGATATTGGCGTCGCGACCAATGCGCAATACCGTGGTATTGAGCCGTGAAGCCGCGAGAGTGGAATCGGCGGTGCCGGCCTGCAGGGAAATGCTCGCCCCCTTGCGCTGCGTCAATTTGGCTTTGACCGGGTCTTCCTGATAAACCGGCGGCGTCCACACTTCCAGCGCAGCATCGGCACTCCTGCCGCTGAGCTTACTGCCAGCATCGGCGCCGATGCGGTAGACCGGCATGAATACATTGAGCTGCGCGCCATCGGCGACCGTGATGCCATCGAGACCGGTGAGCGCGTAGCTGGAGAAGCCCTTGCTGAAATAGTCAGCCGCTAATTGCAAACCACCGGCAACGGCATTGCTGCCGCCGATCACGATGCTGCCGGTATCGATCGTGAGAGTGCCGCCGCCCGCAACGCCATAGCCGCGCAGGTCGCCGTCCAGCCGCATGGCCGTGCCAACGGCCGGCACCGCGTTGTTCTGCAGGCGTACATTGCCACCCTTGCCGCCGCTAGTCTTGCCGGTCGCAAGCATGGACGCGCCCGACGATACGTCAACCAGACTGCCATCGCCAAGCATCACGTCGCGTGTGCTACGGATCGAGACCGTGCCGCCGTTCATCGCCGGCATGCCGCTGATGTCATCCTGATTCGCTTGCAGGTTGCTCCATACGCCGGAGGCATCCAGCTTCACGCCATCCGCCACTTTGACGACGGTCGGCTTGCCCGCCGCAGCAAGCTGATTGCTGTCTTCGTAGCGGTTGTTGGCGCTCATCTGCAGCAAGACATTGCCGAGATTGATGTTGCCGCCGTGGGCGGCGATGTCGGCATTGACGCTGACTTGCGGCGCATACAGCGTGATGTTGCCGCCGTTGGCCATTTGCACCGCACTGTTGACGCTGATGCTGTCCTTGCCGCCGATGATCAGGCCGCCCAGACCGAAACCGTTGATGCTGCCGCTGTCGAGCAGCACACTGCCCAGACGATCTGCAGGCAGCGCCGTGCTCAAACCAAGACCGTCAGCAATCGCTGCCACCTGATCAGCCAGCGTGACCTGGCTCGCCTTCGGCGTCAGGCCGTAGCGCAGCAAGCTGGCGGCAGTATCATAGCGCGGCAGGTACTGTCCGATGATAAGTTGCCCGCGCTGCGCCGCGGCGTTCTGCGACTGGTAGTAACCGTCCAGGCCGGCCTGGGCCGCCTGTGTTTGCCGCCCGCCCTGAAACACTTCCGTCGTTAACTGCCCTTCCAGCACCGCAGAGTCGGTGGCAATGATCAGCCGTCCGGCATCGCGGCCCACGGTGTAGCCGCTTTCCAGACGGCGTTGCGGGCCGATCAGCGGATTGTAGAAATATTCGGTGGCATTCTTGCCCCAGCGAGCATGTTCCAGCTCATATCCCTTATACAAGCCGTTGTACAAAAGATCGCCCGGTGCCTTCGACACTTCATACAGCTGCCCATCCGCGCCCTTGAGCCAACTCTGATTGAGGTAACCGGTCTGCACGTTGAGCGTACCGCCCGACAGATTGATGTTGGAACGCGCCTGCGTCACCACGTCCTTGCCCGAGAACGTAACGGAGCCTCCCAACGCCATCCACTCGCCGACGCTGTGGCCGCCGGTGGCGAGATAACCGCTGACTTCCAGCAGACCGCCAGCGGTATACCAGCGGTCGGTTGTGTAGCCGTTGGTGCCGGCCGGCACCAGCACCAGCGAACGGCGGTCGATCCAGACATTGCTGCTGTTGAGCAAACCGCCATCGCGGTTGCCGGCAGCATCGCGCAACTCGTTGCCTTGCACGTTGATGGAAATATTGTTCGCCTCCATCGCCACGCTCACGCCGACCACACCGGCCACGTCGAGGATGGCGCCGTTGCCGACCAGGCTACGCTGCTTGGCCGATACCGCGATCTGGCCGCCGGTCGCCAGCGTGGTGGAGGCGTCCTTGAATTCGACCGTATTGCCGCTGACGATTTCAACGCGCGACAGATCGCCCCGATCGCTGACGCTGCTGAGATTGTCGAAATTGGCGGTGATGTTGTTGGTGGTCTTGACGCCGTCCAGATTCTTCAACGCAGCATCGCGCTGGCTGTCCAGCGCCGTGGCAGAGGAAGAATCGAGCAGAATAGCTGTCGTACTGCCTTCGGCCAGCGTCACGCTGCCGGTAGTGTCGCTGGCGCGGTTGAGCAAATGGATCGTACCGCGCGTGCCAACTGATGTCGTGCTGACGGCCACGCCGCCTTGCACCACGGCGTGACCGGTCAGGGTGATGTCGCCGGTCGAGGCCGTGATCAGGCCGGTGTTGCTGACCTTGCCGCCGCCCGTATTGCCTTGCGTCGACACTTCATTACCACGCGTGGTCGATGTCGTGTTGCCGTCGGTGGCGATGCCTTTGCGGATGTAGAAATTATCACCTGCCGCCAATGTGGTTTGCCCTCCCGGCGTGTTGATCTGCCCGGCATTGCTGACTTCGCCGCCCATCAGCAAGACATAACCACCGCTCTGGGTCGCTGACGCTGGTGCGGACGTCGACAACTGCGCACCGGCCTGCACTTCGATCTTGCCCAGTGCATTGGTGAAGCTCGGCTGGGTGCCGGTAGAATCAACGTACAAACCCTTGTCGCGAAATTGCGCATCGGTGATATTGGCAGCTGCCGCTACTAGGCTGCGCGTATTGATCTGGCTGCTGCCGCTGAAGATGATACCGTTGCGGTTGACGATCATGACCGCACCGTCGCCCTTGATCTGCCCCTGGATCTGGCTCGGACGCGCCAACGGATCATTGACGCGATTCAATACCGCCCAGTTGGGATCCTGATAGAAACGCAGTAACGTGTTCCTGCCGACGTTGAAACTTTCCCAGTTCAGAATCGCACGGTCAGAGGTCTGCTGAATCGCCACCGTGGTCTGGCCGCCTGCCGTAGTTTGTGTGGGTGCGTTGGCATTGAGCCAGCCTTTAGTGAGACTGTCGGTGTCGACTTTGAGACCGCCGTCGGCAAGGCCATCGGGCACGCCGCTGCCATTCATCGCAGCCAGTCGTGCTGCCTGCTGTGCGGCCTGTTGCGCCGCGATCCCACGTGCGACGACAGACAAATTGTTGAGCGAAGTCTGGAGTTGCTGATTGGCCTTCTGCTGTTGCAAAGCCGGGTTTGTCAGCGACGAGGCCGGCATGCCATTGGGCAGATACCCCGTACTCGCTGCCGTGCTCTGTGCCGCACCCTTTGCGGCGAACCACGCGCTGCTGAATGCCTGCTGCGCGTAGGCATTGGTCATTCCCGATCCGGCTGCACCCGCCGCCAGCATGATGGCGACCGCACGGACAATCGGACGAGGCCTGTAAATGTCGGTCTGACCGTTGTCGAAACGATAGGCGGAGGATGTCTGCGGTTGCAGAGCAGTTGTCAGCGTGCGGCGGGATACGTGAAGGGACGGCATGAAGGTTCTTTCAGTGTCTGATCGGATCAACGTTTGTCGATAGCAGCCGATTCAACCGACTGCCCATGCCTCTAGACGAACCTCAAAGAGAAAAGCTATACGCTTTTTACACAAAAAATAATGCCTGTCCGACTCAGGCAAGCACCACCACGCCACCGGGCAAAGTTGTCGCATTCAGACGGAACAGGCGCTGAATCTGCGCAATCGCCTTGTCCAGATCGTCGATGCGAAAACGGCCACTGACAGGCTTCTGTTCCAATGACGTTGCCATCAATACAAGACGTCCAGGGCGATAGCGATTGATCTCGCTGATCACCTGGTTGAGCGCAGTCTGCCGGAAACTTAAGATGCCGTGCTGCCAGTCGGATTGCGACTGCGTATCGACGTTGCTCACCACCGGTGCAGCTTTGCCATAGACCATCTGCTGCTGAGCCCGCAAGGTCTGCATTTTTCCGGCCAGCATCACGCTCACGCGCCCTTCCTGGCATGTTACGCAAACCGCTTCGCCCAGATGGCGTACTTCAAATCGGGAAGACTGCGCGGAGATCACGCCCTGCCCGGCTCTGACCGAAAACGTCTGTCCGGTGTTGACACCGATTTCACCATCGATCAGCTCCACGCCGACTGGCCGCCCTCCCTCCGAGCGCACCGCTACGCTGCTGCGCGTATTGAGCTGCATCGACACATCCGAAGCCAGCGCCACCTGCAACTGCTCGCCAACGCCGGTACGGTAGTCGGCATCCCATGTCGCGATTGACGGCCACAGAGCCAACGGTGGGTACACCAACGCAACGCCAGCGGCGGCGGCTGACACGACGATCGCCCCACCCAAAAAAGCCCGGCGGGATGTTCGTGGAACCTGCGTCATCCGCCCAGTGCGGCCGGACACCTTGCGCGCGGCAGCGGCGCGGCGAATCGCCGCCAGCTCTGCGTCACCTGCACTTGCTTGCTCCGCCGCTGATCCCAACTGCCTCCACAAACCGTGCGCCGTCTTGAAGGCAGCCGCATGCGCTTCGCTAAGCGCACACCAGCTTTCCAGCTTGCGCGCATCTTCGGCCCGCGCACTGCCCGACGCCAGCAGGCGCACCCAGGCGCGCGCATCCGCATCGAGTTGCGACTCAAGCGGTTCCGACATTCCAGCGTGCTGAGGGTTAAATCCGTTCATAACGGGCAATCAATCCTTCGGTTTTCAGGGACTCTTATCACTAGACGTTTCTCGACGCCACAAACCACATTCTCTTAACGCATTTTTTCAACAATGTATTCGTGAGCGCGTTTCAACTCCCGATCCACCAGACTCAGCGACACGCCGAGATGCTCGGCGACCTCCTGACGCGGCATCTCATCGACACGAATCAGCGTCAGAATCCGCCGTTGCCGCACCGGCATACGCTGCATTATCTCCATCAGCCGTTCGCTTTCCGAACGCGCCTCGATGGTGCGCTCCGGACCCGGAGCCGGATCACACAGGTTATCGAAAATCTGTTCAACTTCCTCGCCGCTCAAAAAACGCCGCTCGCTGCGGATCTTATCCAGCGCAGAATTCGTCGCCATCCGCATCAGATAGCTTAAAGGATGCTGAATCTGTTCCGGTACTTCCTGATGCGTCTCCAGTCTTACCCAGGTATCTTGCAATGCGTCGCCAGCGAGATCCGCGTTGCCCAGTTGCAAGGTCAGCTTGCGCTTGAGTTCGCCATAACTGCGCGTCATCAGTTCGCGCAAGCTCTTGAATGCGGAATCACTCATGGCGACGCTCCGCAATCGGCAAAGGCGACTTGCTCACGTGGCAGAATCAGCATGACAAAAGGTTCTGTGGAGTTGGCCGGACCACGAGGAAAGCGAATGCCGCGCAGCGACCTCAGTATCTCGACATCCCTCACCTTGCTGCCCGTCGTATCAAGTAAACGCGCCTGCTCGACGCGACCATTTGCCGTGACACGAAAACTCAATGCGATCCGGTATTGCCCTGGCACGATAAGCGCATTGCGACAGAACGCCGTGCGTACAGTCGATTGGAGCAATGTTTCAAATTCATTGCTGTCCGGCGCATCCGGCTCGACCGGTGTAGGCGAGGCGGAGCTACCTGCATCCGCTTCAAGAACATATGCATCGCGCGCAGTAAAATAACTGCGCAATCCGCTCTGTTCCAACAGCTTGTGCAATGCGATTTGAGCAGTGAACGTTCCATGCAAGGCGACGGATTGACGAAGCGCGACGGCATCAGCACTGTAAAGGCCGGAGAAGCCGGTGACTGCATCGAAGTCATCCAGCGCGTCCTGCAAGGATTTTGAAGGAATGTCAAAGCGCATGACCGCACCCGCATCGCCTTGAGCGGTCCGAGCCGTATCCATGCGCAGCGCCCGCACGTTCTGGGCTGCGCCTTGCTGAGTCAGCAAAGCCAGGCAAGCTGCGAGACAGCCTGCAATGCAGAACGCAGCCCCAGGCACGACCATTCTCGGCATAGGCGATTGGATACGATATTCATGTGGAGGCAGAGGAACCGGTTACGTTAAGTACGTAACTGCAAACAAGCAGAATAACGAGCAAATATTACGTTGCTGTGACCTAAACAGCAGATGCGCTAATAAGCAAATAGGATTGTGCTAAAAGAAAAATCCCGAGGCAGCGACCGCCTTGCTGTCTCGGGATGTTTTATACTGCTCCGGTAATGCCAATTACGCTGCCGAAGTTTCTTCCTGCACTACCGGCTGTTCGGTGGCGGCGACAGGTAGGGCCTTCTCCACACCTTCAGATGCCACTTCTTGCGTCGCAAAGTTGCGCAGATGCAGGAAAAACTGTCCCATCATCTGGGTCCACAATTGCACCGTCATGCTGATGTTGGTTTTACTGACACCGCCGACAACGATCACATCCATTTCCAGCGAAATCATTTCGCCGTGTTCGACGATGCGGGCAAAACGCTTATTACGATGCCAGTCAGCAATCAGGCCTTGTGGCAGCACTCCGCCTTGCACTCGCAACGGGCAGCTCATCGTGAAGTCGAGAAACTGTCCTGCCACCGGACCGGCATTGCCCCATAACACCTGAAAACCGACGCCCTGGCTGGCGCTGTGCAGATGCGCAATACCGTTATGCTCCAGCGCGGTTACCGAGCAACCGGCGGCTTTGATGGCATCAGAAACCTGATCCGGTGTCACGGTAAAAATGATATCGGAGGTATCGCTAGCGACGGCAGTGTCGGTTGTTTTCTTCATATTCAATCCTAATCTGAAAATGGAATTAAAAAATAGGTACGAACTAAATAACGAAACACTCTAAATCAATTCACCTTCTGCAGCGTGGCGTCCAGTGTGGCGGTATCGATGGTCATGCGATCTGCCGGCGCCAGACCAGACAAATATGCCTGCACCAGTTGCTGCTGACGTTGCTGACGCAAGGCGGCTTGCAGGCGCGGTTTCATTTCATCCAGTGTGGCGGTACGTGCCGGTTGTGCTTCGATGAGTTTGACGATGTGGATGCCGGCTGCGGCTTGCACCGGTTCGCTGACTTGGCCAGGCTTGAGCTTGGCGACGGCTTCGCGCACTTCCGGCAGCATGTCCGTCAGGGCCAGCGTACCGACTTCGCCACCGCGTGCGGCGCTAGTCGGATCCTGTGATTCCGCTTTGGCCAGCGCAGCAAAGTCGCCGGCGCGCGCCTGCGTCGCCAGACGCTTGGCCTTCTCGGCGACCTTCTTGTTGCCGACTGCATCATTGGCGTTCGTTGTCAGATAGATTTGCGCGACGCGATAGCCTGCCGGCAGGTTGTAACTGCTCTTGTTCTGTTCATAGACTGCCTTGACGTCCGCCTCGGATGGATAGTCGGCCGGCACCTGTGTCATGGACTCAAGGAAGGAAGTGGCAATGATGCGACCGGTGATCTCCTTCACGGCAGCATCAACGCGTGCCTTGATTTCCGGACGATCGGCCCAGCCCTTGCTGCGCGCTTCACGCAACACCGCCTCGCTGGCGACACGCTGGCGCAACCAGTTTTCCAGGCCGGCGCGATCGCTCTTGATGGCGGCACGCTCGGATGGTTGCAAAGCCTGAAGCATTTTCTCAAGGTCCGTCTGCGGTACGCTGATCTGCCCCATGCTGACAATCGGCTTGTCTGCCGATGCGACCTTGGTTTGCGCGCCAGCCACGCCGAACACAGATACCAACATCAGTGCTGCCGCACCGCGCAGACAAGGACGAATCGATTGTGCATTGAATTTAACTGATTTCATTGGTTCACCTGACTCTCAAAAAAACATCCGAAAACGGATTAAAAAACTATTGTGCCGCTGCCGGAACGGCAGGAGCTGTTGCTTCATTCGGCGGATTCGCGGCAGGCGCTGCCTGAGCGCGAGGATCAAAACGCCCCTCATAAAGTTTGTCGCCATACTGCTGTGCGATCTGCTCGTACTTTACCCGGCTTTGCGCTGCAAATGGTTGACGGACGGACATGATGGTGCCTATATCCATCGTTTCATACGCCTGTAATATTTCTTGTCCCACTGCATACAGTTGCATGTTTTTTGCTTCGCATTGCGCGATCGACGTCTGTTGTTTTTTGTCTTCCTGTGACAAACGTTGACGCTCAGTTTCCGCTGCGCGCGCCAGCTTCAACAAGTCGTCGTAGGCAGTACGATATTGCGCGCTCTGGGCATTCGCTTTTTCTAGAGCAGCCTGCGTCGCATCGTGATTTTTTTCACGTGTACGACGCTCGGCTGCGAGCTGCGATTTGGTTTCTGCCAACTCCTTTTTGATGCTTTCCGCATCCGGCGAGGCGACCTGTTTTGTACTGCCCGGAATAGCACTGGTGCTTGCCTTTCCGGCTTTCAGCACCGCCAGTTCGTTTTGCGCCTCTTGCAGTTGCGTCGTGGTAATGCGCAGTTGATTGCGCAACCGCTCTTCCATGCTCTGCCCTTGCTGCGCATGGGCGGAACCTGCCGCCAGCAGCAGGAACACGGCAGCAGTCAGAGGACGACGGCGCAACGACACTGGGCCGCAAAACAGACCGAAAATAAGTGACATGCTGGATGACATGCGTATCTCCCTTAGAAACGCGTGTTCAGCTCAAGCTGCAAGGTATCGATCGATACCGGCGTGCCATACACTGATTTGGTTGCGTACCAACGTCCCGAGAACAGCGTGTTCTTGTCGATCGCATAATTGCCGCCGAGGTAATAACCCTTGGCGTTGGTGCCGCCCTGATGGAAGGTGGAATCGTTATAAGCATCCGGAAGCGCATCGGGTTCGATACGCTTGTAGCCGGCCAGAACGTTCCAGTCTCCCAGTGCCGCCGGAGTCGGATTGCCCAGCGTAGCTTGTAACAAATACGCGTTGGCACCGCTCTTGAAGTTGCCACGTACACCCGGTTGCGCTGTACCGCCGTTGTTGACGATGCCGACCGAAGCACGTCGGAACATTTCGTTTTCGTCATACGCCAGATTGCGGATAAAATTACCGTCCAGACGGAAGCCATAGCCTCCGGCGACACGCGTATCCCAACGGGCATTCAGATCCAGCAACTGGAATTTGGATGCCAGACCGACATATTGCGGTTGCGGCGTATTAGCTGGGTTAGTCGGGTCGAGTGCGATATTACGCAATAGCATGAGCGTATTGCCGCGTTGCATGAAGGCAGGACGCGACCAATCGGTATTGCAGCCGTCAGCACCGGCATATAGTGTGCACGGATCGGAGGTACGGCCGGTGATGTTTCTAAAGTCGTAATAGGCAACGGCGCCGCGCAAGCGATTCTCGTTGTCGAGCTTCCACTGCGCGCCGACCTGTGCACTAAGCAGCCACTTGTTCTGACTCGACAGCTTGTTCTGACTGCGGCTTGGACTGCTGTCGGACGAATATTCCAAGGGAATCAGACCCACTGTGCCAAATACCGACATATCCTTGTTTTCCAAGGTCTTGTCGTATTGAACAATGAGGCCGTCAAAATTCAGATCGTTGGAGAACAGCATGTCGGTCGACATGAACGGGTTGCCGAAACGACCACCAGTGACCTTGACCATCTCGTTGAATTTATAGGACATCCAGGCCTGGTCGAGCCAGACGTTTTTCTTGTTCAGACCGCCGCCCAATGTCTGCGACGTCGAGACCGGGCTGTCGTCGCTGCCGCTGGCAAGACGCAAGCCTGCCTGCGTGCTCTCAGAAATGTCGGCGAAGATGCCAAGACGTGCGCGGATACGCAATTGATTGGCGCGATCCTTGTTCGTGTTGAGCAATTGCGGCAACGCCAGATTCGTGTTGGAGTTGATGTCGTAACCGGTGCCGGCGTTGATGCCGCGCCAGTCGGTTTCGATGTTGCTGTTATTGCCGGAGTAGAAGCGCGATTCGCCGCGTACGCGCATGTCGCCTTCGATGCGGATACGCTTGGTCCATTCCGGTGTTTCGTTCGGTGCAGCCCAGCCTTCGCTCTTGGCTTGCGCCATGATCTCGCCTTTGACTTCATCGCGGATCTGATCGCGCACGCTGGCCGAAATGTAGGGCACGCGCACATCGCCCGGTTCGATCTTGTTGCGTCCTGCCGCTGCAGGTGCCGCGGCGGCGACAGCCTGACGCTGCGCCTGCTGTGCCGCGATTGCCTCGGTCTGCGCCTGCGCCAGCAAAGCATCGCCAACGTCCTTTTTGAGCGCGCCGCTCTCAATCAGGCCGCGAATCAGTCGCACCATCGCCGTTTCGGAAGAAGGCGGAGTCTGTGCCTGCGCCAATGGCATCATCAACAGTGCTGCGGCAGACATGCCGACCAAGACCTTGGCGCGATGCAGCGATTTTTTTTGCTGCTTTCGGACTACGGCAAAACCATTCTTGTCGAGTGGTGTGTTCATTGAATTTCTTCCCCAAATAATTTCAATTAAAGGTGACGATCACGCAGGCGGCGCTCATGGCCGCCGGCCGCGAATGGACATATGGATCGGATAGCGCTGCGCGGCAGGAGGACGTTCGTCAACCTTGTATTCGCGCACCATCGTCAGAATCGCCTCATCGATTTTTGTATTGCCGGTGCTTTGCAGCAGCGTTGCCTTGACGACCTTGCCGTCCCCATCGAGCGTGACGTCCAGACGGATGTCGTCGAACGCTAACTGGCGCGTACGCGGATCCCGAGTAAAGGCCTGCTGCAAGGCGGTTCCGAAATACCTGCCGTAAGAACCGCCCATGCCGCCGCCGGTACCAGTCGTGCCGCCTCCGCGTCCGGCCTGAATACCGAAGGCGTCGTTACCGGCTTGTGCCGCGCCGTCAATGGTGACCGGATCGCCGAGATCCTTCGAAGGGCTCGGCGGACTGTCATCCTTGGGAGATTCCATCTGCTCTGACGGTTTGGGTTCAGGAGCAACTTCCGGTTTGATTTTGTCGGGCGTCGGCTCCGGTAGTTTTTCCGGCTCGGGTGGAGGCGGCGGTGGCGGCGGCAGCATCAGCATCGGCGGCGAAGAGACTTCGCGCTTGGTGCTCGCCATATCCGACATCAAATACCAGACCAGCGCCGCAACCGCAGCCAGCAGAACCACGCCGATGGCGATACCGCTCCAGCGGCGCCATGGACTCGCAGCCTGCGCGGCATACGACAAGGCGTCGCTATTTGCGCTACTCAATTTCACTGCGCTCTCCTCACGATTGCTTGCCAGTCACAAGACCAATCTGATTGAGCTCGATACGGCGCAGCAGATCCAGGACTTCGACCACTTTGGCGTACTGCACCGACGCGTCGCCGCGCACGATCACCGGGAAGTCCGGGGTCAAGGCTTTCTCGGTGCGCAGGCGCTCTTCCAGTTCCGGCAGGCTGACCGGATAGGCGTCCAGAAATACCTGCCCGGCGTTATCAACGGTAATCGCTTTGGTCTTCGGCTTTTCCAGCGCAACGGCGGCGCTGGCTTTTGGCAAATCAACCTTGATGCCCGGGATGCTGGCGTTGCTGGTGAGGATGAAGATCACCAGCACCACCAGCAGCACGTCCACGAAGGGCGTGATGTTGATCCCGCCGGTACGTCTGCGCGGGGTGTATTTCGCTCGTGCCATGATCGCCCCTTAAGCCTGCAACTGCACTGCGCGCAGGTGACGGCCATCGCCTTGTTCTTCAGCCAGACGGGTCGCAAACTCATCGACGAAAACAGCCATGTCGGCGCCGATCGCGTCGGCACGCGAACCCAGCCAGTTGTAGCCGAACAGCGCCGGAATCGCGACGCCCAGGCCGGCGGCAGTACACAGCAGCGCAGCCGCCATGCCCGGCGCCACCGAGTTGATGTCCACCGCACCGGCCATCGCGGCAACAACGAACACCAGCATGATGCCGATGACCGTGCCGAACAGACCCACGTATGGAGCACCTTCAATCGTGGTCGACAGCCAGATCATGCGTTTGGCCATGCGTTCGTTTTCGCGCACCATGACACCATCCATGGCGGCGCGAATCGCGTCGATGGTGGCCGCAGAAACCGAAGTCATGTCGTAGCCGCGATCGTGACGGCGGCGCATTTCATCCACCGCGACGTCATACAGGCGCCACAGCGAGGAATCCCGTTTGATTTCTTCCGGTACACGGTTGCTGCGGCCGAGCTGATCGAGCGGCGCGCCGGCCGTTTCATGGAACAGCTTCATGAAGATGGCGTTGGCGCGTGAAGTCGCGCCATAGAAGCGGCCCTTGCTGATCATGATGGCCCACGACAGACACATCATCAGACCGAGCACAATCACGACGACCCAGGCATCCAGCGGCATCGCTGCCAGGATGAAACCGAAGTGACTCTTGCCGGCCTGTTTTTCATCGCCGCCGAAGGCGACCAGGTGAGAGTCGCCGCCCTGCGTGACCGCATCGGCCAGCAACAACGCGTCAGGACGCGCCACACGCGACAGACGCACTTCATCGATAGCCCCCAGGAAAGGCGACATGCTCGAACCGTCGGTATCGCTGCCAATGGCGGCCGAGGTATTCATCGGCGACACAATCGCCGGCAAGGACACGCTAGGACGGCCGCCGACCAGCAGGGACACGTTCTGGCCATCACCCTTGACCGCGATGTGCGACCACTGGCCTGCCTGGATCGGCTGACCTGGGCTACTGCGTTTGCCGTTGACTTGCACAAATGGCACACCCGCGTCGACACCGATCAACAACTCTGCGCCATTGCTGCGGCGGGAATAGATCACTTGATTCGGCCCTAGTTTTTCAGGACGCACCCAAGCAGAGAAAGTGAACTTGCCACCTGCCGCCATTTCCAGCGACGGTGTGGCCGGCAGCATCAGCGGTGTGCCGCCGAGCTTGGCGCCCTTGCCGATCACGGTACCGTCGATACTTACGACTGCCGTCTGACCGTGATTGCCGTACGCCGTTGTATCGCGAGGCGGCACGTTGGCTTCGGAGAAATGGTAGACCAGTGTGTAATCAGAATCGAAAGTACGCTGACCGTTGCCGTAGGCAGGCGCCTTCGGGTTGCCGTAGTACATCCACAATTGTTGTGGTGCGACCGTCAGCGCCGGTACATCTACCCACACCAACGCGATACCCAGCAGAGGATCGAATTGCTCGATCTGATAATTCAGAACAGTCTTGTCGTCGGCACCGACGAAGCGCAGATCGTTTCCGCTTTCGTTGACGTCCTGGAAGTTGAAATTGCCGGTATGCAGACGCACCAGCACCGGCGTACGACCTGCATCGCCGCCGATGGCGCCGCCTTTTGGCCCGCCGTCAATGGTGATCGGCTTGCGATAAGCCCAGTCAGGCTGCCACCAAGCGTGAGCCAGACCCGGCAACAAGGTGCTCGCCAGCGCGAGCATGAGAAAGAGGATACGTCGCATAACAATGGATCTCCGAAAACGCGTACAAAAATAGTTGAATAAATATGTGGGTGTTCAATACGTCGCTGTGAGACTGAAATTCAGTCGCGGGGTATGGGTGGCGGTGCGCGGCCCTTTCTTCAGCGGATAACCGAAATCGAAACGGCCGCTGATGATCTGGCTGACCAGGAAGCTGCTGCCGAACCCGACCGAGGCCAGGTTGTAGGCATCAACCTGTTCCGGCAGCGGATCCCGCAATCTGAGATGCGCCGCATCGAAGAAGGTATAAACGCGCCAGTTCTCCACCACTGGATTGAGATAGCTCAGCATCGGAGAACGCAGCTCCAGCGAGCCGACCAGACCATAATCACCGGTGGCTTCAGCCGACAGATAGCCGCGCACAGAATTGAGACCGCCGGCTGCAATCTGCTCGCCCGAGACCAGCGGTGAATCGGTCATCTGTGTATTGAGACGACCACCCAGTTGCATGTTGTTGCTGAAGGTATGCGTACCATTCAGATCCAGCTTGAGCACGAGGAAACTTGATGTCGCCTTGTAGCGGTTGTAGTCAAACTGAGAGTCATTGCTGCCGTAGCCGAAAAACCTACTGGTGCTGTTGAGCAGCGTGAAGTTGGCACCATACTGATTGCGCTCACCCTGCATGAACCCGGCGTAGGTCAGCGATATCGGCGCATATTTCAGAGGGACGGTGTCGCCGGCACCGTTCAGTTGCAGGGACTGATCGTTTTTCTTGAAATCGATGCCGGCACCGAGGGCGTGATACCAGATGCCGGTGTTGGGAACCGTATAGGTCGCCTTGACGCCTATCGAATTACCCTTACCAAGCACGTTGGTGCCACCCACAGTGGCAACGTTGCTGTTGGAGACAAAACCGCTCGCCTCAACTGCCCAGTTGGTGCCGCGCAAAGGTGCACTGTACGAACCTGACCAGACCCGGGTCTGACCAAGATCCTGCGGGGTACCGAAATAACTAAGCGAGGCGCTATGACCAAGTTGCCAGAGGTTGTCATAACCAATCGAGCCGGTCATGCGTAAAGGCTTTGTGTCGGCGCTGTAGTCATTGTTGACGCCGAGACTGGCGCGCCACGGGGTACTGTCGTCAACCTTGAGATCAACATCCATGGTGCCAGGGATGCTACCTTGCTTCACGAGCGGCACGACCTGTCGCTTAGCGCCACGATTGAGCGCAGTCAATTCCACCTGTGCTTGCGTGAAGTCAGGCACTGCCCCCTCTTTCAGCGAAGGCACCTGGTCACGCACTTCGCGCGGCGAATTGTATTGCGCACCGACGACGCGTACGCGACCGACCTTGGTTTCGCTGACCTGCAAAAACACCACGCCTTCGGTGACCTGCTGTTCGGGCAGATCGACGTACACCGACTGATAGCCCTTGGCGTTATAGGCAGCCAGCAAGGCGTCGCGCGCGCCTTCGACATCCTTCATGGTGCGCTGCGGCCCGAGGAAAGGCGTCACTGCCTTTTCAATGCTGCGCGCATCCAACACCGTATTGCCGCGCACGATATACTCGCTGATATCAACACGGCGCGTATCCTCTGCGGCCGGCGTGGTAGTTTCGGTCGTTGCTTCTACAGGTGGAGCGACCGGAGCAGACTGTTGCGCCAGCGCCCCACCGTGCATCCCCCCTCCAATTCCCACTGCCAGCATTGTCAGACATATCGCCTTCAGACATCCCGGCGACCCGCTCATGTTTCGGTTTGCTTCATGCATATAGTGAACCCAGCCCTCTTAATCCAACTCTTTTCGGCGCCTTGCTGCGCGTTAGCGCAGCCGGCGTCTGTCCTGTCTGTTATCGGCATCTTCATCGGTGTCGATGGAGCGTATAAATGCATAGACGGTTGGCATTCATCGAAACCGTCAAATGTCATCAAACTTTCATAATTCTTTTTTTTGACAACGTCAGACCTGCTCAGAAAATGAGCGAAAAGAACCTGTTTTTTTGATTTCCCCATTCCACTACCACTCCATTTGGAAGGCATTATTTTTTTATTGTTTGACGACGTACCGGCATTTTTCTTTTTTGATTGAAAGCCTTATCGACATCGCCTATGCTGAGATCATTACGTTCATCTCCTTAGCGAGCCGCCGATACTAGCGGCGCGACGTGACCTCTTTGTGACAAAAAACGAGAACGTCTCCGCGCAAATCACAGTCCGATTGTGTTACTCGCATTCATCGTCCGGCACACAAAAGCGCGGAACCGCACTGATACTGGAAAGAAAAATCATGTCTCTCAAAACCATCGCCTCCCTGCTCTTTTTTTCATGCTCCTGTCTTACGATACCGGCATGGTCGGCAGAAGCTGATACGACCGATACCGCCAACAAAAAAGCAGCGAGCTGCATCGACGTTGTCGTCAACGGCGAACGGATTCCTGCCTACGACTGCCTCACGCAAAAGCTGATGCCTAAGGACGCCGGCAAATCACAACCGCTGCCCGATATGACATCCCAAACCATCGCCGGCAAGCCATCCAATCAGTTAGGGTTGTTCAACTACACCGCTACCAGCAATCGCATGGGCAACACCTTCGGCACCTCGGTGTATCCGCAGCGCCCGCCAGCCACACCGGCCGCTCCCGTGCTGTCGCGCTGAGCGCCTCAGCAAAATAAAAAAGCGGCGCCGGATTTTCATATCAGGCGCCGCTTTCTATTTATTGTTGGTGAATGGTTAATACGATGCTATTGCTGCCTCTTATTGATCCTGCAGCAGCTTGCGCTTTTCCTCCTCCGTCAATCGCGACATCAATTCCGGTTTGATCTGATTTCCATGTCCGGCGATCTGCACAAAGCTGTTGCTGTCATAGCCGGACTTGACACCGTTTGCCGATATCGGCGAAACCGTATCGCCGCCGGCGTCATTACCAAAACCCAGCACCCGCACCGTGAAGATGGATGGCAAGGCCTGGCGCGCTTCACTGCGGGCCCGCGCCACGGTGTCCTGTGCAGCGGATGCCGCGGAGCTGGCCGCTGCACTGGCATTGCTTAGCGCACCGACGTTGACGGCTGCGACGACCGGTATCCCGGCGGACTCGCCCTTGACCTGGATGTTGGTGGCATTGACGACTTCCAGAGCGAAGATATTGATATTCCCCGAAACCCGGATACCTGCTTCGCCGGCATCGATCGTGCCCAGCGGCGCAATCAGATCAACGTCGCCGGCCTTGGCTTCCGGCACTGGGCTGAGCGTGGCAATACCCGCGCCCGAGCTCGGCACTTGCGGCGACACGGTGACGTTGCCCCATTGGTCGTAGACGCGTTTGGGGGGCGTGTACAGCACCGTGGTCTTGGAACCTCGACCGGCGTTGATGTCGCCCTGTTCCGACCAGGCGAAGATGTCGCCGCCGAAGGTCGTCATGACGCGCGACAGGCCGAGCAGCAGACTCCTTTCGCTGAACAACTGAATATTTCCCTGGCCTTGCGTCACCACGCCCGCGGTCGATTGCGGCACCTCGCCCTGCACGCCGATCACGATTTGCCCGCCCGGCGCCATCATCTGGATATCGCCGCCGAAGTTGGTGTGCACGCCGGCGTTGCCGAACATCGTGATGTCGCCACTGCGGCGAATCTCATTGCCGGCGGCATCGCGGTCCGGGAACAGCGTGGCAATCATGTCGCGGCTGCGCAGGAAAGAACCGTAGCGACGGCTGTCCGGGTTGTTGTACTCGCGACCGCCTTCGCGCAGCTCGGCGTAGTACACCGACCGCAGAAAGACGCGTTGCTGCTCCGGCGCCAGCGCATTGAAATACGCCAGCGCGTCGGCTTGATTGCCCTGGAAGCCGTAGCGATCCTTGAGCCAGACATCGAGTTCAGCGGTATATGTCTTGAAGACCTTGCCCGGCTGGCGGGCCAATGCCGTGTTGGCGTCGGCCAGATTGGCCGGATTCAGGTAGCGCTTCGCAATCGCGGAGAAATCCAGCCCGCCCGCACCCATGCCCGCCATCATCGCGATGTCCGCCCCGGGGCGGCTGTCGCCCTGCACCAGCGCGCCGATGCTGACAATGCTGGCCTTGCCCTCTTGCAGCAGATTGCGCCCGGCCGATACTTCCAGCGTGCCTGGACCGGCGACCTGGATGTTGGCGTAGAGGATGTCGCGGCCCGCCTGCACCAGCGAAATGTCGGTGCTGTTGTTATGCACGAACAGGCCGTTGGAGTTGACGATGTCGCGCCCCGCGAGCACCCGCGCGGCCGTCGCCGAGCGATACCAGACCGGGATGGTACGCTCGGTATATGGAGTGTAAGTCTGCACGTTGCCGTTGCTCAGACCAATGACGTCGCCGTTGACGGCATAGAACAACGCCGCCGAAGGATCGCCGGCATGCAATGCGGTGGCGCCGACCGTATCGGGACCGAAGGCAAACAACGGGAACCGATTGAAGGCGCCGAGAAGCACCTTGTCGTCGTAGCCGCCGTTCCCCGTGGTGGAACCGTTCAGGCTGAGATTGGACGATCCCGGCACCAGCCTGCTGTTGCCATCATAGCCGGCGAACGCCGGATGGAATGGCGTCGGCAACGGCGTGTCGGCACCAGACATGCTGATCGGATACGAGCCGCCGTAAAGCGATGTCCCCGCCAGAAACTCCAGGGCGCCGTTGGCTGACGGCGCCAGCACCAGCGATCGCAATGTGGGCGTCATGCTTGATATCGGTGCGGCGGAATAACCGTAGTAGACGCTGCCGGTCGCCGCTGTCGCGCGCAAAATCGATGGATAGACCAGCGCCACGTCGCTGGTGTTGGTATTGCCGATTGCGGAACCTCGGTTAGCAATATCGGTGCCGGGCGTCAGATTGCCACCGGCGGCGAACAGGTTGATGGCCGTATGCGGCGTCCACAAGGAGAACCAGCTCTGCCCACCTTCGCTGTAACGCGTGCCCACCGTGGTGAAGGCTGAGGTATTCGTACTGAACACGCGACCGGCGTCGGCAGCCGTCGATAGCACCAGATCGCCGAGCGTATCGAGATAGACGGCGGAATCGCCTGGAACCACCGTCAGGCCGCTGCCGCTGACGGCAATGGTTGAGGTGAACGGGTCGATGGCCCTTACCTCGGCGGCATCACCGTCCGCTCCCACAAACGGCGACTGCAGTTGGCGATATCGTAGTTGAATGCCGCCGATAGCGCGGGCCGCCAGCGAGGTTGTCCCGCGCAAATTGATCAGCGCGCCGTTGAGGTCCTGATTCTGTCCATTGGCGCCGCCGCTGCCGTATTGAGAGACCGCCAGATTGGCATTGACCGCACCACCGACACGGATGCGCAGATCACCGCCGCCGGTCAGGATCAGACTGCCATCGTCGCCGACGCGACCGGTGCTGCCGACCGCCGCCACCAGCGCCTGACTGCGCGGCGCAACTGCGCCGCCGACGTCGCCGCGGCTCGCCAGAATGCCTGCATTGCCGCCGGCATCGATGCTCAGGTTGCCGCCGCCCAGGGTCCCGAGCCCCGTAAACCCGATCAGGTAGGGGGTGGTAGATGCTGCATCGAGCGACGACACGTAAGTACCAAAATTGATCCACCACGCCGTAGGAATTGCAGCCGCACCCGTCGCGGTGCTTCCCGTGCCCTGACGCCACAGCCAGTTGCCCACGCTTGCGCTCGGCGTCTGCGACCGTTGCGGCGACTGGAATACGCCCCAGGTATCGCCGACGACGTCGCCGCCGACGTTCAGGCTCAGATTGCCACCCTGCTCCGGATACCAGGCTTGATAGTCCGCCAGAGCAGCGCTGTAGTCGCCGGTCGGAATACCGATCGGGCTGCCGTTCTTGAGGCTGCGCGGCTGGTTGTAACGGTCAATGCCGCCCACATCGGTCAGCGCCGCCGAACGCGTGCCCGCCGTATACACGCCGAACGGCGACTGCATGCGGAAGTCGCGCGCTGCATTGATATCGAGATCCCCGCTGCCGGTGCGAACCACGCTGAACATCGGCGACAGCAAGGTGTAGGTCGTCACGTCCCTGACCGGGCTGACGATCTGCGTGCATGAGATGAAACTGCAATAGCCTGAATCGATGGCCCATTGCTCAACCGGAGTACCCTCGACGAAACTCGGGTCCCAATTCACGCCATCAGGTCCCCAGGTGTAGGAAATGCGTTTGGGATCGATCACGCACAAGCCTGCGGCAGGATCGCAAATACCCAGGTCGACATAGAACTGATCGACCGGCGTACCCGGCTCCAGACCGCTGTTGCCGGCAAGATCCGACCAGACGAGGCCGGTGCCGCCGGGAGCGAACAGGACGTTGGTCATCGAATGCGTATCGGCCAGAATGATCGATCCTTTCGCACCCGGCATCACTGCACGACGATTGGATGAACTCAGATCGGCGCCGGCGGTCAACTGCAAGCCCCAACTGGTCGAACCTTGACCCAGCATCGGCGCAACCGCCCAGTTGGCGCCTTGCACGCCGCCGGTTTCCGGACGCAGACTGACCGGCGTATCGTTGAGCAGCTCCACCTTGGTCATAGCTGGAATCAGTGCGCCGCGCGCCAGCGCGATGCTGCCGCCCGCGGTCATGTCGACCGGCAAGGCAACTCCCTTGGGCCATGTCAGCGCGGCGACGTTGGCGTCGCTGCGCAGGACGAGACCCGCACCGAGCTTCATGCCGCCATTGAGAACGACGTTGCTGCGCAATACCGTTCCCGCCGCCAGGGCAACGCTGCCGTCGGCGTTGTAAACATTGGCCGCGAGCACGGTACCAACCGGAAGCGTATGGCTGCCGTTGAGCGTAACGTCCACCGGCAGCACGGTGCCGCCAGGCAGGATCAGGCCGGCAACCGGCAGATCGTAGTTGAGCGTGGCGTTTTTCGGGAATACGGTGCCGGCCTCCAGCACAATGCCATCGACGGGAATTACGATGTCGCCGCCGAACGGCGTCATGCCGTTGCTTCCCGATACACGACCTTCGGTCAGATACCAGCCCTTGTCGTCGGGCGTGGCCGGCGGCGGTGCGAAGCCGTCGTTGATGCTGCCGTAAATATTCAGATTGCCGGCGGCGCGCAAGACCAGCACGCCCGGCTCGCCGTAACCGCGCAAGTTCGGGTCAAGTCGATTGGAACCGGGACCATAGCGATAGCCTGACAAATCGAGGTCGCCCGAGACGCTCAAGTCGCCTCCAGGATTGCTGATCTTGTTGCTGACGATTTCCACACCCGGGCGCAGATGATACGGCCCCAGACCAGCCAGACGACCGGACAGATTGGTGTTCGCCAGCGCGGCAATGATGTAGGCCTGGCTGTCGACGTCGATGCCGTCCAGGTAGGCTTGCGTAATCAGTTGCGGCGTGTTGCCGGAGACATCCGGCAACTGCGCCAGCGGCGCGTCGTCATAGCTGCGGAAGGCATTGACCGCAATGGTTTTCGCGCCGGCGATAAACGGTGCGCCGGTGACGGTGATGGCGACGTCATTGGCTCCTGCGCCCGCACCGCCCGCGGTGCTGCCGCCCAGACGCGGCGCATTCAGGCTGAACGTGCCACGCGCTACGCCATCGTTGCCCATTGCGGTCTCGGTGCCGACGCGCAGATCGACGGCGGCATTGCGGCCCAATGTGAGCATGCCGCCTTGCGTGGTCAGATCGACGATGGCGCGATTGGCGCTGTCGATGATCTTGCCGTAGCTGTCGACGCGCAAGCCGGTGGCATGGGCGTCCAACACGCCGTTGACGATCAGATCGTCCCTGGATGCCAAGCGGATCGAACCGACCTGGAATCCGCTGGCATCGATGCGACCGTTGACGGTCAGCTTGCCGCCGTCGACGGTCACTTCCACCTGGCGCGCCTTGACTTCGTCGCCGATGACGAGGTCGCCCTGCTTGATCTGGAAGCGGCGCGCGCCGAATACTCCGCCGCTGTTCAATCGCGCATTGAGTCCGGCGAAATCGCCCAGCGTCTGCGCGCGTACGGTCACTTCCGCAGCGTCGTAAGGCACGATGGTGCCGCCGGCGTCGTAGCGCCCGCTTGTCGCACCGAGGATGCTGCCGGCCAGATCGATACGGCCGGCCGCTACGCCGAACGCCGTCGCCTTTAAGGTACCGGCACGATTGTTGTGCGCCGACAGATTGATGAGCGATCCGGTGCCTTGCAAGATATTGCCCTCGCTGCTGCTCAGCGACAGATCGCCGCCCCAGCTGTAGCGCGTCTGCTCAAAGAACTTGATGGCGCGTCCGGACAGGTCGAAACGCGCGTTATCGCCCAATGTCAGGTCATCGGTCGCGCTCAGCGACAAGTTGCCCGACGGCAGGACGACGGCAGTATTAACGTTGACGCTGCGGCCGCTCAGTTGCAACTCGGCGCCGAGCGCGTCGCTGTTGACCGCAGGAGAAATACCGGCCGGTGCCGACACCGTAAGGGCGCCGCCGGCGGTGATACGATTGACCGATGCGGCCTCGCCCGTCAGCATCGGCGCCACGATATTGAGATCGCCGCCGGTGTTCTGATAACCCTGGCCGGCGACATAGGCGCCCTGCTGATGATAGACCTTCAGCGTACCGGTGCCGTTGGCGGTGACGCGTTCGCTGGCGTTCAGATTGATGGTTCCGAATCCCAGCGCTAGCCGATCGGTGGAAATACCCGCCAACGGTTGCGTATTCGGCCCGTAGCCGAACAGTATGCGGGCCGCTGAAATGTTCAGCGTACTGTCGCCCAGCAGACTGCCGATTGCCGCGCCCGGCATGGCCGGAGAATACTGTCCGGTGCCGTAACCCGCGATCGCAGTGGAGCCGGTCCAAATAAATTCCTCGGTGCTGATGTTCGCCTTATCCGTTGCCGAACCGTAGCCGTAAATGGCTGGCGTGCCTACCACCAGACGCTGGATTGACGATTTTCCGCTGACCGGATTGCGCGTATCGAGGTTGACCGATCCGTACATGTTGACCGATTCCCGCACGTTGAATATCAAGGACTCGACGGCCGGCGCACCTACGCCGGCATTACCTGCCAACAGGCGATTAAGCACATCCTGGTTGAGCGACAAACCGGTCGGCAGCACGCCGTTTTGTGCAGCATTGCCGAGCGCCGCATCGCTGCCCATGTTCAGCGACGACACCGCCAGAAGGAGATTCTTGCTGCCGTAACGTGCATTGTCGGCCATCGTGAACGACTTCTCGGTCGCAATTGCCAGCGTACCTTCGCTATACAGAGTGGTTTCGCCGCTGCACGGCGCAGCATTGCATTTGCCGATGTCGATGGTGCCGGATCCCAAACCGCTGCTGGCGTTCGGCGGCAGCAGATTGATCCATCCATTCGATAGTGCCAGGACCCCGCTGGTTCCTGCAGAAAACACCACGCCGCTGGCGGAGTCAAAGGCAGCGGCGCCCCGGCCTATCGTATTGATGGAAGCGCCTTGCTCGACGGCGATGCCGCCGGACGAACTCCCTGACAACAGAAACACCTCCGCCGCGTTTAACTTTGCTCCGCTGCGCACAGTCAGATTGGAGGTATTGGATTTGAAGGTGGCAAAATTATCGCCATACTGCATGACCAGAGATCCTCCCAGGATCATGCGCGAAGCATTGAACGCATTCAGATCCGAGGCATAGAGCGAAGCGCCGGTGAATCCGGCCGAAGGCATCGCGCCGTCCGCCAGCACTTCAAGATCGAAGGCCGTTGCGCTCAGGGTGCCGCCGAATCCCTTGCCCCCTGAAGCCGGCCTGAATCGCGCGGTACCGTCGAACTGCAGCATACGCACTCCAGGCTGCGGCCGCGAATAGCCGAAGTCCAGCGACAGGCTGCGGGCATCGTCGCTCACTTCGCCGCGAATGCCGCCGCGTCGCGCGGCATCGGCGACGACGAAAGCGTTGTAGTCGGTTTCGTTGTACGTCGACTGCTTGCGCACTGCATCTGCCTGCGTCAGGATCAACTGATTCGGCAACGACGAGCGTATCGCCGAATTCGCCACACTCAGATAGCCAGGCGCAATATAAGAACCGTTGCCGCTTGCAGCAACGCCGCTTCCCGGCGTGATGGCGGCGCCGACTTCCACCCGGAATGCGCCAGGCAACAAGGCATAGGTCGACGGCATCAGCGTGTAGGTGCCGGCCTTCAATCCCCCGACATCGCTATCAAGCGTGATTTGGCGACCGATCATCGGATCTGCCGCACCGGCATCCGCAGCCATCGGGGCGTACACGGCGCTTGAACCCGGTACGATGGCATACACCGCGTTGCCGGACTTGCTGAAACTCAAGGTCGGATTGGCATTGACCAGCGGCGTGCGGATGATGTCGACGGAACCGCCGCGACCGCTGATGAATCCTGCGCCGGTCAGTTCACCGCCGCCCGACAGATCGAGCACCGACCCGCCGCGTCCGACGACGCTGTCGCCGGTCAGCGTGATGCCGCTGGCCCCCAGCGCGCGCAAGACAATCGGCTTGCCCGCGTAGTCATACGTCACGCCGTCGATGGTGCCGCCATAAGGCATGACAACGCCCGCACCGCTGACCGATGTCAGACTGCCTGGCAGCAGTTCCACGAGACTTGCATGCGCGGTCGACGTGCCGCGACTATCCGTGCCGAGCAGGAGATCGCCCATCGGTGCGCGCACCACGCCGCCCTGGCGCACGATATTTGCGCCCAGCGTCAACGAACCGAATACCGACAAAGGCATCGCAGGATCGGCGGCCGTATCGCCGTAGCGCCTGATGTTGAGCACGCGGCCCGCATCATAGCCGGCCACGATCTGTGCATTGACGCCGGTGGCCGGATAAATCTGCGCCGCCGTAATACTCATGTCGCCGGTGGTCGCCAGCTCGGTTGTGGCGTTGCCCGAGAGGCCAAGTCCGGTTGCGCCGGTCAACAAGCGCACATCACCGCGACTGACGAGATCGACTGCATCGAAACCGCGCCGGTCGACATCGAGCATGCTGCCGTTCTGTTGCCTGACCTGGCCGTGCATGCCAAAGCCAACGCGATCGCGAATATCGATAAGATCCGCCTCAATGGCGAAACCGGAATCGCTGGCGCGCGTGGACGACCCGTTGCGCCAGGTTACGCCGAACATCACGTCGTTGTCTTTAGCGATGCGCGTAGGCGCCGCCAGACGCAGGTAGGACGAAGCCAGTTTTACCTGCGAGCTGGCCGCTGCCGACTCCGACAATCCGTAGCTGCCGGCATACAGGCGCATACTTTGCGACGTCGCCAGATCCACATCGCCGGCGAAGCTCAGCGCGCCGTCGACCAACAATGAGAGATTGCCGAAACCGCCGTTACCGATCTGATCGACGCCCAGTCGTCCCGCACCGTAGACCAATGCCGGATCGAACTGACCCGGTTGCAATGTCGCGGACAAGCCGCTGCCCTGTTGCGTCTGCGACAGGATGAATTCGCGCTGGGAGCGCACAGCGTCGTCGGGCTGGGCATTGTTTGCGAATACCAGTCTCTCCAGCGCAATCGCCAGCGTGCCGCCTGCCGCACCTGCGCCGCCTGCTCGTGCACGCAGGGTACCGTCGAGATACAGGCTGTGCGCAGATTTGAGAATGATGCTGCCGCCATTGCTGGCTACAGTGACTTCATTTTGTTTACCGAAACCGGGAAAATCCAGCACCGCGCTGGTGCCTGATGCATCCAGCAAGGCTCCGGGACGGATGATCACGGCGATATCTGGCGCGTTAGCTTCGCCTTTGCTTTCCCAGTCGAGCGCGCCGCCAATGGCAATCGTGCCGCCGTCGCGCACCGTGCCGTAGCGCCGTCCGTTAGGGGCTGTTACGGTGACCGCGCGCGCGGCAACATCGAGCACGCCGCTGTCGCCGATCCAGACCGAGCGCTGATGCGCATGCTGTGAAGTACTTTGCAAACCGTTGGCGGCCGGAGCATCGATGCCGATGGCGATATTGCCGCCCCAGGCATTGAGACGTCCATCGACCACGATATTACTCATGCCGCCGCCCAGCAGGCTGATCGAACGCCCCGGATCGACAGAGATCACCGCACCGGCGCCGACGGTGATATTGCCGCCTTCATTGAGAAGCCGTTGCGAACGCAAGATCAGGTCGGCGCCGGCGCGTTGCACCAGGCGCTGATTGAGCGCGTCGTCCTGTTGTTGCGGCGGGGTCCACACCGCCAGCAAGGCGCCGACTTCACCGCGCTCGCTGAAACGATAGACCGGGCTCGCAACATCGAGCTGTGCGCCCGCCGCCACGTTCAGACCTTGATGGCCGTTGATGTCGATACTAGAAAAACCGGATTGCAGACGCGACGCATCGATGTTCAGCGCAGCCGGCGTCAGCGCCGGATCGCCGCCTATCGCAACTGCATTGCCCGTCTCGATCTTGAACGTCCCGCCGCCGCTGACGCCATACGCGCGGACTTCGCCGTCAAGCTGGAGCGCTCCACCGGTGCCGGCGCCTGCTGTCGCAGAATCTGCAATCAGCGACACATTGCCCCCCTTGCCGCCCTTTTGCTTGCCCTTCACCAGGATCGCCGCGCCCGACGACACGTCAATCAGACTACCGCGCTCGACCGTAACGCCCTGCGATGATTCCAACGCCACCGAGCCGCCGTTGACATATGCCTGTCCGTTGCCGTCACCCTGCGTGACGCTGCTTTGGCGACCGCGCAAATCCAGCGTCGCACCATCACGCAACGCGATGAGCGACGTGCCGTTTTGCACTAGCGCCTGTACCGGCGCACCAGCCACCGGCGACGTAAAGAGATTGCTGCCGCGTAGACTGCCGCTGTGTATCGTGACGTCGGCGCGGATATCGATGTTCGCCCCGATCATGTTCAGTTGCCCGCCATCGGCCAGCGTGAGTACCTGATCAATGACGATGGCGCCCCGCGTTCCCAGATCGAGGCCGCCGAGCGCCTGGGCATTGAGACGCTGACTGTCGAGCCAGAACGTGCCGGTGCGTGCCGGGTCGAGCGCATCGTCCGCCGCCATGCCCAATGTCGTCTGCGCCACGTTGCCGATGCGCACGTCGGTATTGAACAAGTCGGCACGACCAACTGCTGCATAGCGTCCCAGCGCCAGCATGCCGGCGCGCGCCGCCGTTGATTGCGCGAACTTGTAACCGTCGGCGTCGCCCGCTGCGCCAGTGCGCATGCTGGTTTGCTGCGGACCGTTATAGACATCGGCAACGATATTGCCTTCGAGGACTGCCGTCGGTGCGTTGACGATCAGCCGGCCGGCGTCGCGTCCCACCGTATAACCGTTCTGCAACAGCAGCTGCGGACCGATCAGCGGATTGTAGTAGTAGCCAGTAGCGTTCTTGCCCCAGCGTACGTGCTCATCTTCAAAGCCCTTGTACATACCGGTGTAGAGGATGTTCGAAGAGGCCGTGCTGGCGTTGTACAACTGGCCGTCGGCGCCTTTGAGCCAGCTCTGGTTGAGATAACCGGTCTGTACATTGAGCGTGCCGCCCGACAAATTGACGCTGGAACCTGCCTGCGTGACAACTTCCGCGCCGCCGAGCAAGATGGATCCGCCCTGCGCCGCCCATTCACCGACGCGATGTCCCTGATTGCCGAGATAACCGCCGACTTCCAGCAAACCGCCCGCCGTATACCAGCGTTCGGACGCATAACCGCCCGTACCTGCCGGAACGTAAATCAGCTGGCGCGTATCGATCCACAGATTGCCGTTGAGCAGATTGCCGCTGTCGCGGTTGCCCGGCGCGTCGCGCAACTCATTACCCTGCACGTTGATCTTGAGATTGTTGACGTCCATCGCCAGATTGACGCCCACTGCGCCCGATACGTCGAGCACCGCCTTGTCGGCGACGAAACTGCGTTTGGCCGCACTCACCACGATCTGGCCGCCGGTGGCCAGGGTAGTCGAGTCGCCTTGAAATTCGACATTGCCGCCGCTGACGATTTCAATGCGCGACTGATCGCGGCGGTCGGAGAGTTTTGCCAGATTGTCGAAGCTTCCGGCGACGCTGTTCGCGCGCAGCAAATCCTGCGCCGCCGATTCGCTGATCAAGGCATCACGCTGGCTGTTGAGCGCGGTCGTCACACCATCGTCTTCGATGACGATGGCAGTCGTTGCACCGGCGCCGAGCGTGACCTTGCCTTGCGTATCGCTGGAGGAATTGAGCAGATGAATGGTGCCGCGCGTGTTGACGGTGGTGCTGGCGACCGCGACGCCATTTTGTTGCACATCGCGTCCCGCCAGGGTGACGTCGCCTTCGCGCGCGACGATCAGTCCGCTGTTGCTGACTTTGCCGGCAGTGCTGCCTGCTTTGAACTGCGGCGCAATCTCGTTGCCGCGGGTGGTGGAGATGGTATTGCCTTCGGTGCCGACGCCCTTGCGGATGATGAAGCTGTCGCCTGCGGCAAGTTCTGCCTGACCGCGATTGGTAGCGATCTGACCGGCATTGCTGACTTCACTGCCCAGTAGCAGCACGTATCCTCCGCCCTGAGTCACGGAGGCCGGCCGGGTCGTCGCGATCTGTGCGCCTGCTTCGACGATCAGTTTGCCATTGGCGTCAGTGAAGCTTGCGGTAGTCTGTGTCGCACCGTACAGACCATTGCTGGTGAATTGCGTATCGCTGATGTTCGCCGCTGCAGCGACAAGGTTGCGCGTATCGACCTGACTACTGCCGCTAAAGATGATGCCGTTGCGGTTGACGATCATCACCGTACCGTCGCCCTTGATCTGGCCCTGAATCTGGCTCGGGCGCGCCAGCGGATCATTGACACGATTCAATACCGCCCAATGCGGCAACTGCAGGAAACTAAGGATCGTATTCTTGCCGACGTTGAAAGTTTCCCAATTCAGGATTGCCTTGTCGGCGGTCTGTTGAATCGCCACAGTAGTCTTGCCGTCGGCCGTACCCTGCGTCGGCGCCATCGCGTTGAGCCAGCCCTTGGTGAGACTGTTTGTGTCTACTTTAAGGCCACCATCGGCGAGTCCGTCCGGCACGCTGCTGCCGTTCATTGCCGCTTGACGCGCAGCCTGCTGTGCCGCCTGTTGCGCAGCGATACCCCGCGCGACGATTACCAGATTATTCAGCGAAGTCTGAAGTTGTTGATTCGCCTTTTGTTGTTGCAAGGCCGGATTGGTAAGTGATGATGCCGGCATGCCGTTGGGCAAATAACCGGTGCTGGCCGCCGTGCTTTGCGCTGCGCCCTTGGCCGCGAACCATGCACTGCTGAACGCTTGTTGCGCGTGCGCGCTATGCCACGCGCCGGTAGCAATGATCAACGCCACGGCATGCGCCAGGGGTGCGGGATGGAAGTATCGTTTGTTGTTCTGTTTCCTGATACGAGCGTGAGCGCTGCGGCTGCATGTGGTCATGTTGAGTCCCGTAGATAGCTGAATCGTTTCCTGACCAGCCATCCGCCAAAAACGGTCGACTGTGTCCGATAGAGTTTGCCGGTTGCAATGTGCAATATTTGCAGTTCTGCTGCACAGCAACCTGTCTCTACAAGGACGACAACCAGCTCTCAAATCCCCCAACTATTTTTTACTTAACTACGCGACATGCGATGCTGATTCGATATCAACCCAACACCAGCACCCCTCCTGGTAGGCGGCGTGCATTCAGATCGAAGGAATGCTGTAATTGCAACAAAGCTCCGTCAAGCGCAGCAATCGAAAAGCGCCCGCTTACGGCGCTGTTGCGCACGGAACTTGCCGTTAGCACAACGCGGCCGGGACGATAGCGATTGATTTCGTCGATCACTTGCCCCAGTGGCGTCTGGCGAAAGACCAGTTCACCCTTGCGCCAAGCTGCAATAGTTGCCGTCTCGACGGCAGCGACGCGACCAACCGTATCGACATCATAGATAGCTTGCTGGCGCGGCTTCAATTCGACTGTACCGCTCGGATGTTCGATACGCACAGCACCCTGCACGCAGGTCACGCAGACTTTTCCATCCAGGTTGCGGACTTCGAACTGTCCTTCTCTGGCCATGCTGCGCCCGACGCCGGCAACGACGTTGAAGACGGCACCGCTGCCACGCAAATCAATTGCAGCCTCGCCGGTAATCAGTTCGATCCCGCTGGTTTCGCTATTGAGCGTTTCTTTGCGCATACTGGTTTGCGTGTTTAAGGTGAGATTGACGCGATCGCTCAGCGCAAGACTGCGTTGCTCACCTTTTGCGGTGCGGGCATCCGCCTGCCATTCACTCAGGGACGGCCATAATTGCAAAGGCGGACGTACGATCGCCACGCCGGCGACACCCGCGACGGCGCCGGCCGCCACGCGCAGGAAAACGCGGCGCCCCGCACGCATCGATGATCCGGAGCGCATGTTGCGCGCATGCATGGCAGCCGCATCGTGATTGTTGTGCAACAGCTTGCCGATGGCCGGCCCCATGGCTTGCCACTGGCGCTTGGCTTCGTCAAAGGCCTGCTGATGTGCGGGACTTTCCTGCTTCCAGCGTTTGAACGCCTGCGCATCCCACTCGGTCACGTCCCCTGAAGTAAGCCGGCGCAACCAGACCCGTGCTTCTTGTGCAAGCACGTCAGGCTGATTGGAACTGTTATCAGAGGCAGTCTTCACGGTCAGGCTTTCCACGGGCGGTCACAACGCCGGCGCTCAAGCGGCGCTCGCATTTTCGGGTTGATATTGATAAAGACGTCTGTCGACATGAAAATCCGCAATTATTTTTTTTCGTCCAGCCTGGCTGCACAAAAATCATGCGCCCGCTTGAGCTCGTGCTCTACCGTGCGCAGCGAAATACCGAGCTGTTGCGCAACCTCTTTTTGCGGCATACCTTCCCAGCGCACCATGATCAGAATCTCGCGGCGGCGCGCCGGCATGCGTTCCAGTATCTGCGCCAGCGCTTGCGCTTCGGACCGTGCCTCGGCAGTCTGCTCCGGCCCGGGAGCGCTGTCGGACAACTCCAGCAACTCGTCGACCTCACCGGGCGGCAACGCCCTGCTTTGGCTACGCCGGTTATCGACGGCGATGTTGGCTGCCATGCGCAGCAAGAAGGCATGAGGATTGAGGATCGGGCTCTGATCTTCGAGGCGCTGCAAACGCAGCCAGGTGTCTTGCAAGGCGTCACCTGCCAGATCATCACTGCCCAGCACGCGCGTCAGCCGCCGCTTGAGGTCGGCATAGCGGCTGGTGAGATGTGTGAGCAGCGTGGTGCGTACGTCTTCAGACATGTCAGCGCGCCTCCGTGCGGCATGGCCGACCGGCGATCTGGTCTTGCGGCAGAATCAGCATAGTCAGCGGTTGCGGCAATCCTAAAGGCGGCTGAGCGATCACTATCTTGCCGAGCACATCAGTCAGCATGGCGTCGCGACGCTTGTCGCCGGTAGAGCTGAGCAGACGCGGCTGACGCACCCGTCCATCTCCATCCACACGAAACCGCAACAACGCACGATAGCTTCCCGGCACGGTACGCGTATTACTGCAAAGCGCTTCCCATACGCGCGCCTGCACCAGCGCGTCATAGTTTTCCAGATCGGCATTCTCACCGACATGACGCGCCGTTGCAGAAATTGCAGCAGCGCCAGCATCCTGCCCCGGCAACAGTTTCAGCACAAAGGTATCGAGACCGCCCTCATGTAATTGCTCCACGCCGAGTCCGGTTCCCTGCAACAGCATCTCCAGTGCCACGCCGACTTCGTAACTGCCACCGACGGCCGAGGCGCTGCGGCCCGCGACCAGTTTGCTCGGAAACAGCACCGGGCTGCCGGTGATCACGGCATAGCGGTCCAGTGCTGCGGCAAGGGGTTGTGCGGGAATATCGAATTCGAAAGACGGGGATTTTTTGATCGCTTCAGCCGCCACCTGCACCACGGAAGAACCCGTGTGCCTGGACTGGCCCAAGGCCTTGGCTGCCTGAGCGAAGGACGGCCGTACTGCAAACAGGAGACTCGCACCAGCCAAGCATCCTGCCAGCGCAAGCACACTGACTGATGCCGGGCTACCTGTCATAGTTCGAATAAAGTCAACCAGTTGGAGTGAAGTCAACGTGGAAACCACAGACCAAGAGGCGCGACTATACCTGCCGAAAATGACATATCCGTGACATCGGAGAGCGACCGCCGGAGAAGCGGGAGCGACGGGCTCCTCCGGCAAGATGAACTAAGGATAAGCAAATTGCAGTCAGAGCAGAGCTGTAAGTCGCTATCTAAAACGCTCCTCCGGGAGTGTTTTTTTGCTTTTTGGGTAACAAGGTTCCTGCAACATCTCACCTTTCATGTGAGAGGGGATGCCTTTTTCTTAAATTTTAAATCCGCCGAACGGAGGTCCGCGATTGCCACTGCGGAATTCACTGCGAAATCAGGGAAAACAGGGGGTACTAAGGGAAGCTAAGTCATTGAAAAATGACCTCTCACTCCCCTCAATTACCCCTATCTAAGGGTTCGAATCCCTCCGTCTCCGCCAGAATTAAGTAGTACAACGTTCAAAGACGTTCAAAAAGCCGCGCAAAACTCAGTGTTTGCGCGGCTTTTTTGTTTGTTGGTGTTTTTCGGTGTTCATTTACATCCGAAACACTTGTTGGTAGATTTGTTGGTACAACTAACAGCAAAAACAACTGATACCAACAAAATGCCGCTCACTGACACAGCATGCCGCACGACCAAGCCAGACACGAAACCAAAAAAACTATCCGACGGACATGGCATGTTTTTGCTTGTCCAACCGAACGGTGCGAAGTACTGGCGCTTGGCTTACCGCTTTGACGGCAAACAAAAAATTCTAGCCCTTGGCGTATATCCAGAAACATCGCTAGCTGAAGCACGAGAAAAAAGAACCGCCGCCAGAAAGCATTTGGCCAGCGGCGTTGATCCAGCCGATGCAAAGCGCAAAGAGAAACAATCTGAAGCTCTGACTCGCGGTAACACCTTTGAACTGATTGCACGCGAGTGGCACGGAATCAAGAAACTAAGCTTGACTGATGCCTATGCCACGAACGTTCTGCATCGCTTAGAGTGCGATGTATTCCCCACTATCGGCAATCGCGCCATATCAGAACTCGAAGCTCCAGATATCTTATCCGCTATTGGCCGATTGTGGACTTCTGCGTCCTTCCCAAAGCAGAAATCTTACAAACTATTTTGGTACTTCAATCTTGTTTCGCTTTAAATATAGGCCGAGATTCAATCAGATGAAGGGGAAACAAGATTCCGAATCGGCCGTTCTCGTGGTTTTTACCAATATCTCGCCTATTTGCCATTTCTCGCGTGTACTTACTGGCTTCTGGCTTCATGCATGAATATACGTACTCAATGAATTCAGTAACAACATTGAACTCCTCCTCAAGGCGTTCAAGGCCAACTGCGTTGCTATCAACGGCAATAGTTCTATCCCAGAGAGAGCGGTACTCGGTGAATACTGGCACATTTCCAATAAAGTAGACCTCATTAAACTTATGCTTCTCGGGCACTACATTCCCATGAAGAAGATCGTTCCGTTCATTGATGAGTTTGTGGAATTTTTTGCATGTTGGAGAAGAATAGTCGATGGCTTTTTCAAAGCATTCGCAATTTATATGCAGACTTTTTATGCGGATATCTATTTGCTGACGGAACATGCTCTCCATTAGACGACTGTCTGTTTTTATATCAGAACGCGCGTGGATCGCAATGACAAGATTGATAAAAGCTTCTGCCCATACTGGCAACATTGAGCGAACTCCAAAGCAAAGCCCGAACGCTTTGCTATATGAGTTGCTGACTTCGTTCCATAAATCGGCTTGTTCGACAGCAGTAGTCGGAGTATTGAAGCCTTCGGAAAACTCAGACAAAAGATTCAGTTGCGCTAATTCTTTTCGTAACGAGGATATAGAACGAGTCAAACGCCAGTAGGGATTCACAAACTCTGTCCAACGTTCAAGTTCTTTTTTAATGCTACCCATTTGTGGGCCGAGGATTCTCACATCAGCCAGAATTTGGCTTATCAGCTCATCTCTCTCAACCTCAGTGAATATCAAATCACCTACAATCATCACATCTGTTCGAAAATT
>Ga0209913_1000149_pt1 | contig 71791 bp, 65 predicted proteins | sample PersoiDNA2013203_FD_185805 | JGI IMG/M metagenome (GOLD analysis project Ga0209913, IMG submission 185805) | Permafrost soil microbial communities from the Arctic, to analyse light accelerated degradation of dissolved organic matter (DOM) -... | ecosystem: Environmental > Terrestrial > Soil >...
TTGGATATGTTCAAGCAGCGTATTCAAATGCACAAAAATGCCAAGCTGAACGAGGGCGCGTATGACATCGAGCAGATTTATGACCTGGGCAAGCAGCAAGCCGGCGGCGCCGAATTGGAGGCGACGGCCAGGCTGGCCAACCTGAAACTGACCATGGGCGAAAAAATCCTGCCGCTGTACGCGCAGGGGCTGGAAATGGCGATCAGCGCCATTACACGCCTAAATGCCTTCATGGAACGCAACCCGACCGTGGCCAAGGTCATGATTACCGCTTTTGCCGTGCTGGCAGGCCTGCTGCTGGTGCTCGGCCCGCTGATGCTCGGCATTGCCGCCCTGATCGGCCCGTATGCCATGCTGCACGTCATGTTCGCCAAAATGGGCGTAACGGGCGGCGTGCTCACGCCCATAATGCGTGGCCTGGGCGGTGCCTTCATGTGGGCGGGACGCGCTGTGCTATGGCTGGGGCGTGCCCTACTGATGAACCCGATTGGCATCGCCATCACGGTCATTGCAGGCGCCGCCTTCCTGATCTACAAATACTGGGAGCCGATCAAGGGTTTCTTTGCTGGCCTGTGGTCGAGCGTCAAGGAAGCGTTTGCCGGCGGCTTTACCGGCATCAATAGCCTGATCGCCGACTGGTCGCCGCTGGGCCTCTTCTATCGCGCCTTCGCTGGCGTGCTGGGCTGGTTCGGCGTTGCGCTGCCGGCAAGGTTCACCGACTTTGCCGCCGACATCCGGGGCCGCTTCTCCAAGGGGCTGGCGCCGCTGGCCGGCTTCTTTACCGGCATCTGGTCGCAGATCAAGACCGCCTTTGCCGGAGGCATTGGCGGCGTCAGCGCCTTGATCGCCAACTGGTCACCGCTGGGCCTGTTCTATCGCGCCTTCGCGGGCGTGCTGGGCTGGTTCGGCATTGCGCTGCCGGCCAGGTTCACCGACTTCGGCGCCAGCATCCTGCAGCGCATCACCGCGTCGTGGGAGCCTATTTCCGCCTTCTTCGCCGATATCTGGTCGCGCCTGCGCACCATCTGCGCTGGCGGCATGGGCAACATCACGGCGCTGGTCATCAATTGGTCGCCGCTGGGTGTGTTCTACCAGGCGTTCGCGGGCGTCATGAGCTGGTTCGGCATCGAGCTGCCGGCCAAATTTACTGCGTTCGGCATCAATATCGTGCAGGGACTGATCAACGGCATCAAGAGCATGGGCAGCGCGGCCTGGGATGCGATCAAGGATTTGGGTGGCGGCATTGTCGGATTGTTTGCCAAGAAAATCGACAGCCACAGCCCTAGCCGCGTCTTCGTCGAGTTTGGTGACAACATCACGCAGGGCCTGGCCATCGGCATCAACCAGGGCCAGGACGGACCATTGACGCAAGTGTCCAGCATGGCCAAACGGCTGACGCAATTGGGCGCCGGCATCGCCATCGGCACGGCCACCGCCCTGCCGGCCAGCGCCTTCGATACGCGCGCCCCGCTGTCACAAGGCGGGTTCGGCACCGGCATGACCATCCAAGGCGACAAGATCGAAATCACTTTTAACGTGCCAGCCGGCACCGATCCGCAGGCCATCGCGCGCGCCGTGAGCGTAGCGCTCGATCAGCGCGACCGCGAAAAGGCAGCACGCATCCGCTCGTCCCTGCGCGACCAAGATTAAGAAAGAACAGCACACCATGATGATGATTTTAGGAATGTTCGTGTTCAGCCTGCCCACGCTGGCCTATCACGAGCTGCAGCGACAAACGGAATGGAAGCACGCCAGCACGGCGCGCGTGGGCCTGCGCGACGCGCACCAGTACGTGGGGCCAGGCGACGACACGATCACCCTGTCGGGCTGGGTGGCGCCGGAACTGACCGGCTCCCTGTGCTCGCTCGATGCGCTGCGCATGATGGCCGACACGGGTAAATCGTGGATACTGATCCAGGGCACGGGCCGCATACTCGGCTCCTACCGCATCACCAGCATGACCGAGGGGCGCAGCATCCTCGACGGCAGCGGCGGCGCGCGCCGCGTCGAGTTCTCGATTGCGCTCAAGCGCGACGACGACGGCGTGCTGGCCATGGTCGGCCTGGGCGACATCGGCGACCTGAAAAACATGCTCAGCATCGACGGCATGACCAGCAGCATCGCCGGCGCGGCCAGGAATGCCGTGGGCAGCGTGGTCGGCAATGTGGTGGGCGGCATCACGTCGAAATATGGCGGCGTGGTCAGCGAAATGAAAGACAAGATTGGCGGCAGCATCAGCGGCGCCATCGGCAGCGCGGCGGACAAATTCAAATGAGCGAGCATATCCCCGCTTTCAAGGTCAGCATCGAGGACAAGGATTTGACCGCCATCGTGTCACCGCGGCTAATCAATCTGACCTTGACCCTGTGCCGTGGCGACGAGAGCGACCAGCTCGACATTGCACTGGACGACAGCGACGGCAAGCTGGCCCTGCCGCCGCGCGGTGCGCAGATCGCCCTGGCGCTGGGCTGGCAAGCGTCCGGTCTGGTGGACATGGGCAAGTTCACCGTTGACGAGGTGGAGCACAGCGGCGCGCCCGACACCATCACCCTGCGCGCCAGGTCGGCCAACTTGATCGACACGTTCAAGCAGCAGCAGGAACACAGCTTTCACAAGACCACCCTGGGCGCCATCATCGAGGCGATCGCCTTTCGCAATGAGCTGGCGTCGGGCGTGTCGGCGCGCCTGCGCGACACCGCCGTCGAGCACATCGACCAGACGCATGAGAGCGATGCGGCCTTCCTGCGCAGGCTGGGCAGGAAATACGACGCGGTGGCCACCGTCAAGAACGACACTTTGCTCTTCATCCCCATCAACCAGAGCCGCACCGCCAGCGGCAAGGCGCTGCCCGTCATCCCCATCACGCGCGCCCTGGGCGACGGCCACCGCTACCACAGCGCCGAAAGCGACGCCTACACGGGCGTGCGCGCCTTCTGGCATGACGAGCGCTATGCGCGCCGCCGCAGCGTGGTGGCCGGTGTACCAGGAAACAGCAAGCGCCTGCGCACCACCTTTGCCAACGAAACGGACGCGCGCGCGGCAGCCGTGGCCGAATGGCAGCGCATTCTGCGCGGCCTGGCCACCTTTGAAATGAGCCTGGCCCTGGGCAACCCGGCCGTGTTCCCGCAATCGCCCGTGACCGTGAAAGGCTTCAAGCCAGAGATTGACGCCACCGAATGGCTATCGGTTAAGGTCACGCACAGCCTGGGCGGCAACGGCTTTACCACGCGGGTGGAATTTGAAACGAAGACAGAAGCGGTAGAGGCCGAGCGCGAGGAAGAGAAAGACCCGGACGAAGGCATCACGGGCGTGGTGGCCAAGTGGAAGGACGTGGCGGCAAAGAAGAAAAAGGCCGGGCAAGAACAGGCCGGGGCCGAGGGCACGCTCAAGACGCTGGAGCATCTTTACCATAGCAAGCACGCCGCCAAGCGGGCGGCCTTGCATGCGTGGAAGCGTATTGAGGAAGTTCGGGACATCATCCGCGAGAACAGCGAGGGACCTCGAAAGCCTAAAGAGAACGAAGCCAATAACGGCGACAAAATTGCATGAAATTACTCACAAGGAAATCGGTATGAGCGACACAACACAGAGCAGAAATTTGGAAGCAGCGGAGCGGGAAGAAAATCAAATCCGTAACCATATTCATGACCAGATCCGTGGTGTTAGTGACCGACGACGGTCAAAGGAAATCTGGCTACGGATTCTCAGCCAAGCGAGTCAAGAAAGCATCGTCAACGCGTTGAGCGAACAGTTAAGCCACTTCAACTATCATGCAATTTCTGCAAACGGATGTGCAAGCACTTAAAACTAAGGTGGCGCACATAAAGCTTAGCGCTTCCAAGGCGGCTTCGGTCTGGCGTTACTCTGTAGATAGCTACGGCGGTAAAGCTTTGCATAGACACGCCACCGACGAGGGCAACCACGGAGATTTCTGAGAGCGTAAACCAGCCCAAGAAGTAGCAGGAAGGGCGAAACCAATATCACAACGCACAGTTGGACAAGCATCCAGCTTCCGTGGAAAATCGTAGATGCAAATCGAAGAATGCTAAATGGTTTTTTGTAATCTAAGGGTTTAGTAATCGCATCAGAAATAAGGTTAGTTCCTAGGGCTCCGGTAACAAATGGAATGAGCCAAAGCACATAGGTCGACCATCGATCATACTCAGCGAGGGTCTCCTTGCTTATTCTCCGAGTTACATCTGGCGTTGATAAAAGCGATTCAGCTACGCTGCGCCACGACATAAGTTGGTGGGCGATATTAGCCGCGAGACCGATTAGAACTAGACCAAAGAAAAATACTGTTACTCGAGAAACCTGTTTGTCAGACAGCACCATTAAAAAGAGAAAAAATACTCCAAGGCAAGGGAAGAGCAAAAGTAAAAATACATCTTGGCGAAAAAAATTATCCATTAAAGATACGTTTCATATATAGCAAAAACGCAATATAGCATGTTCTACAGCAATATGCGTAAGGCTCCATCATCGACCAAATGAGACGGAGTACAGCGGCGCGCCCGACACCATCACCCTGCGGGCCAAGTCTGCCAACCTGATCGACACCTTAAAGCAGCAGCAGGAACACAGCTTTCACAAGACCACACTGGGCGCCATTATCGAGGCCATCGCCTTTCGCAACGAGCTGGCGTCGGGCGGTCGGCGCGCCTGCGCGATACCGCCATCAAACACATCGACCAGACCCACGAAAGCGATGCCGCCTTCCTGCGCCTGCTGGGCAGGAAATACGATGCGGTGGCCACCGTCAAGAATGACACCCTGCTCTTCATCCGCATCAACCAAAGCCGCACGGCCAGCGGTAACGCGAGGACGAGAAAGACCCGGACGAAGGCATCACGGGCGTGATGGCCAATTGGAAGGACGTGGCGGTGAAGAAGAAAAAAGCGGGGCAAGAACAGGCCGGCGCTACGGACACGTTCAAAACGCTCGAGCATCCTTATCAGAGCCGACAAGCTGCAAAGCGGGTGGTGCTGCATGCGTGGAAGCATATTCAGGAAGTGCGGGACATCATCCGTGAAAACAGTGACGAACTTTGAAAGCATGAGCAAGCGGTGATAGCAACGGCAACGAACCAGCATAAATCTACCCGCAAACCTGGTCAGCCAATTTGCCTCTGAAAAATGACAGCCTTTCCGAATCATACATCTGGGCGGAACGAAAAGCTGACTTTAACGTTTAAGCTCAGCGGGCGCCAAAAAGGTAGCGTTTGACGGTCCGTTGTAATGAATTTTTAGCCACCTTTTGCATAGTTGCATGTCTCTACGGAAAATTGTTTTCCAATTAAATTCTGAGGAAAGTAAACCAAGACACGTTGATCGCCCAAAAACACCACACTATTTGGTTTGCTGGCCCATTCGTCGGTGCAAAGATGGCCTTCATAGAAGTCTGCCCAGATGGCGAAACGTACTGTCAGTGGTTGGAAAGATCTTGCAAGGTTTGCACTTATACCCAGAAAAAATGCGCCAAATAAAATGAAAATGAAACCGCCAGCCCATGCCTTCCAGCCAAGCGCGGGCCGGCCAGGCGTAAAAAGTGACAAAGGCAGTACGATGGTAAGAAGGTAGCCTATTGCTATAAATGCAACCCACAACCAACCAACTACATCTTGACGATATATAAGACCAAATGGAGCAAACAGAACTGCAAGAACCGTTGTTGACACACTAAAATTACTTGGGTCAACATGGAAAATTCCATTTAAAACATCGCCAGCCCATTTTTTTGCATAAATTGAATAAGCGAATAAAGCGCTTATGCCAAATATTCTCAACTGCCATACGGACGCAGCTGCTTGAACAAATTGTCCAAGCCTAGAGCGCGGAAGCCAAATTGCCAGGAGTGCGAAAGGCAACGCACCACCAAGAAATATTGACACCAGAGCTAGCCAGTAATTTCCTATTAGTAGTGTTGCAACTATGGAGGTCGACCATATTGTGACAAGAACAACAGAAACTCGCTTAGGACTAAATTTTGTATCGAGTGATGGAGCCATTTTGTTTCTAACTTGTTATGGATCGCAAAATCCGATTTAAGATGACTGCCTGTGGGGTTTGAGGGTCAGGTCTGCCATTCCGACACAGGCCCAGCTATGAGAATCCACAATCTCAAGTCTCTGCGTAAGCTCAGTGTCAATACGCAAACGCAGCATAGTGAGTCGTACCGCATGGACAATTAGTACATCACAATTTGCTGTGAGTCTAGACGCCAAGGCTGAGATCGAATCCGAATAGCAGGCCTTCCCCCGCCATCGTTCAGCTTTCCGCAATTCGCCTTATAAAATCAGACTCCGAAATAACGTCAATCCCCAGCGATTCTGCTTTGCTCAGTTGCACGTTCCCAGCGAGCGGGCCAGCGATCAAAATATCCAGGGAAGCGCTAAACCCTCCGCGCACCTGCCAACCCGCCGCCCTCGCCATTGACTCCAATCCACAGCGCTTAGCATCACGAAAACCTACAAAATATGCCGCTGTCTGCCACTGCTTTTGATTGGCCCTACCCACTGGATAGGCTTTGATGCCAACTGGACCATAGGAGGACCCATCACTAACGATTCTGTTGTTGGGAAGGAGGCGCATCGCACTCGCCCACCTCCCGATACGTTGAACTTCCCCTGTCCTTAGCGAAGTCACCTTGCCACGAATACGCCGCAAAGAAAAAGTTCGTTTTCCCTGCCTTGTATGACAATAACCTTCCAAATAATCCGCATCAACTGCCCACACTGAGACTTTCCGAGTTAAATAGCCCAAACCGTCTCGCTTCGGATACGAAAACTGAATTTCGTCGACATCTCCTGCTTCGCCTCGTGGCCCTCTCTTCGACTTTTTCTTTGCGCGTGATGAAACTTGAGCAGGATGCACCTCAACTGCGACTTGCTTGAGTTGTGGAATATTCTCACTAGCCGAAGGAACTGTTTGCGGAGCCGCAATCCGCTCGATTGGGCAGGCAGGCTTTCTCACCTTTGCGCTCGATATGCATAGTTGAATATGTCGCCAAAGGGAGGCACCCGGCTCGCCAGCGTCAATCGCTCGCTTCCGAGGGTTCCAGCTGCTGAAAATTATGCAGAGCAAACAAGCAGCAATTACAATAAGCATAAGAAGGTGAATCATTTGCAGACTATTTTTCCTTTTTTCGTCCGCTGCCGGCCACATTAAAAGTCTGTGGCCCAATGATATTCCCCACGAAATTTTGCCCAATCTTGCCGTGGGTTTCAACGTGTGGTGCATTCCCTGCTTGGGATGCCGGGGGCGTTGGCGAGCGCATACCGCTAATCATCCCAAGTACGCCTGCTTTGCCGCGAACGTCCATACTTCGATAGCCAGCCAACAGTTCATGCTCGTCCGCAGGCAACGCAGACAGCGCATGTTCTCCTGTCAGTAAATACAACACATCTACTCCAGCCGCAGCAACGGCCGCCAAATAGTCAGAATCTGGCGTACGGGAGCCGTTTTCATAGTTGAACTGAGCTCCCTTTTTTACCCCACCAAGGGCAGCAAACTCGTCCTGATTGAGGCCGAGGCGCTTCCGTTCTTCCTTAAGTCGATCAAAAAAATACTTCATTTGAGTACAAATACCTTTCCAAATCACTCAAATGAGTGATATATTTACGCCATTCCGTAGCGATTACAGATCATAACATTATGAATAATTTGTCAAAAGTCGGACGCACCGCCAAGGGCGTCACGTCACAGCCTCTTGGCGTTCGTCTGGCTCCTGGCGAAGTGAAGGAAATCGAAGCCCTCGCTGCCGAGCAAGAACGCTCTCGGGCCTGGTTCCTCCGCTTCCTGATCCTGCGCGGCCTCGCCGACTACAAGCGCGAACTCGCATCCAAACTCACCCACTAAGGACAACGTCATGTACCCCGATGCAAAACGTATCCGCAGCCACCGCGTCATGCTGCGCCTGGACGATTACGAGCACCAGCTTGTTTCCTCGATCGCCAACTACCAGGGCGAAGAGCTTGCGGTGCTGGTGCGCCAGATCGTGATGCGTGAAGCCCTGGCCGTGATCGCCCTGGATGACGCCACCATCGACAGCGTACAGCGCCGCAGCGTTTAAACCGAGTCACTTTTGAGCAACTCTAAAGTTACAGAAAATGCCAGACCATCAAATTAACCTCAATGACGAAGAGCGCGCGGTGCTGGAACTCGTGCGCCAGCGCCAGGGGCTGGCAAGTATCGACCAGGCGGCTGAATGGCTCGTCAAGTCGCGCTTACGCAAGCAGTCAAAAAACATGACAGGTCGCGGTCGCGCCCTGTACCAAGTGGAAAGAAAGCTGAAATGAGAGTCATCGGCCTGCCCTGCCCGCATTGCGAATACACCGTCCGCGCCGTCAAGAGCCGCACGATGTCCGCCATGTTCAAGGAAATCACCTACATGTGCCAGAACCCAGACTGCGGGCACTCCTTCGTGGCAGGCCTGGAAGTACTGCGCACCCTCTCGCTGTCCGCCATGCCCAAGCCGGATATCCGCATCCCGATGTCCCAGCATGCGCGCAAGGCGGCCACCAGCCAGCTGGCCCTGGACCTGACTGCGGGCTGCTGATGACTATCCCGATCCTCGCGCCGCCGTAGCCCGGCCGCCGTAACTCCCCTCTTTTGCTGTGCCCTGCAGCGCTCCCTTTTGAGCGTGCGGGATTCGTTCAACCTGAAATAAGGAAAACCGATGGAAAACACGCTGCACGCCACCAGTCATGCCGACATCCCGGCAATGCCGAAACCGGGCCGTCCGGCCCTTGAAAAATGCGTCGTGCCTGTCGCGCCAACCTGTTTCCTGTTGCTGGCCAATGCTCAGACCCGCACCCGCACTCCTGACAGCATTGCCGTGCTGTCCGATTATCTCCGCGAGATCGTCAAGACCTATCACGCCTACGGTGCGGCCAATCTGACCTTCATCATCAGCGATCTGCAGGCGCTGCAGCATGGCGGCTTCTTCTTGCCAGACAGCCAGCGCGCCCTGGTAGGTGGCTTGCCCATCGAGCTGCGCTACCTGTTCGCCAGCGAATCGGGCGTCGTGCAATGCACCAGCTCGTCGCGCACGCTGACTTACTGGGCCAAGTACTTAGCAAAGGAAGGGGCACGCTGATGCTACGACTGGCCAAGACCTGCGGCATCTGGCTGCTATCGCTCCTGATCGTCATTACCCCTGACGTGCTGCGGGCCATCGGCGCCATCAAGGACTGAACCATGCCGGCGTCCCTTATCGACAATCACCTGTCGTTTCTGCCGGCGGCGGCCATTCTCGCCGCCCGTGACAGAGACGTGCCGACGCCCCCAGGGGCGCCGGAGGCGCTTGCCGCCATCGCAGCGGCGAAAGCCAGCCTGGCCGAACGGGCCAGCATACGCGCCATCGAGCAGCGGCGTGCCAGCGAGGCGCGCTTTATCGCCCAGGCCTGGGGCTTGTCGCCGCGCGGCGCGCGCCGGTCCGTGCTGATCGCCGCCGGCCTGGACGCCGGGCGCTGGGAATCGCCGATTCACTCATTTACTGAGGAAGAGCGCATCGAACTGCGCGCCGCCACCTCTGCCGCTATCCGTGTGTACGAAAGACTGTTGAATGCAATCTAAACAAATCCTGCTACCTGACGCCCAGCGTCACGAAGCCTTCTTGCGATCCGCCCAGTTCGCGCCCGAGCTGGCCCGCATCCCGTTCAAGTGGCGCAACCGCGTCATCAACGCGGCCATGGCCAAGATGGCTTGGTCGTCCTGGTACAAAGTCTATGAATCCGTCGCCGCCGGCTTTGTGCGCGAGTTTGCCGAGCAGTACGTGCCGGCCGGCGTTGACCTGTCGCAAAGCGACGCCGACATTGTGGCCACCGCCGAGCGCGCGGCGGCCGGCGTGACCAAAATGCTATGGATGGCCGTGTCGGACACGCACGCCCTGCAGATCATGGAAGACGAATGCGCCTCGTATGGCATCGAGCTGCCCGAGTTCGACGCGCTGACCGACACCATCGCCCGCCTGGTGGACGCACGCTGGTGGCGCCGCCAGTTGCGCAAGCGCGTCAAGCGCGCCTTCGAGGCTGGCAATATCCGCCTGGGCTACGTCAACTATCGCGGCGAACCCTACGCCAGCAACGACGCCGTGCTGTCGCGCCTGGCGCAGAACCGCCGCAACGCGGCAGCACTGGCCGCCACCCTGGTACAAAACGAGAATGGCCAGCAATTCAGCATCGCCGAGCTGGCCGAGAAAACGACCGCCAACAAGGCCATCCGGCGCGGCGAACTGATGTTGCGCATCAACGGCTTTGAACAGATCGCCCGCGAATGCGGCGACCAGGGCATTTTCATCACCTGGACGTGCCCATCGCGCTTCCACGCCATGCAGCACAGCGGCAAGCCGAACGACAAGTTCGACGGCTCCACGCCGCGCGAGGCCAACGCCTACCTGGGCAAGATGACATCGCTGTGCCGCTCCGCGCTGGCGCGCCGGGGTATTGGCCTGTACGGCTTTCGCATCGCCGAACCGCACCACGATGGCTGCCCGCACTGGCATTTGCTGCTGTTCGTGCGCCCGACCGCGAAATACAAGACGGCCCACCTGCAGGACGTGGCCGGCCGCGCCATCCGCATCATGAAGCGCTACGCCTGGCGCGTGGACCGTGGTGAACCGGGCGCCTTCGCGCGCCGCCTCGACGTCAAACGCATCGACTGGGCCAAGGGCAGCGCCGCCGGCTACATCGCCAAATACGTGGCCAAGAACATCGACGGCGTGGCCGAGCACAAGACGAAAGAAGGCTATGTCGTCACGGCCGACACCGAAGGCGATGTCGAGCTGACGCCATCTGCGCGCGTCGAGTCCTGGGCCGCATGCTGGGGCATCCGCCAATTCCAGCAATGGGGCGGCGCGCCCGTCACCGTGTGGCGCGAACTGCGCCGCATCGAGGAAAGCATGGTGAATGAAGCACCGCCAGCCATGCGCCGCGCCTGGGATGCCGTACAAAAGATCGACGGCGAAAAGCGCGCCTGCTGGGCCGAGTACCTGCGCGCCCAGGGTGGCGCCCTGGTGCCACGCAAGGAACTGGTCGTCACCCTGGCCAAGGACGAAAAAACCGTCATCGGTCGCTACGGCGAAACGCTGCGCACCACACCCTACGGCGTTCGCTGCAGCGATCTGATTGGCGTGGTCTTCAAGTCGGTGCGCCACACGTGGACGCCGGTACAGGCCACTGGCGGGCGCGGGGTGGCTGTTGGGGTTGCCGTTCCTCGGACTCGTGTAAATAACTGTACGCACCCCAACCGCCCTGCCCCGGCCACGCCGCCGGCGGCGCCCGTGCCAAACCTGCCAGACGAGGCAAAAACAGCCTTGATTGCCGCCTGGGCGGCCGTCAACGCCTGCCCGTATCCCCGGCTGATCGTTCCCGACCACTCACCCCATGAAGGGAATGGCACATGAGCACCTTTGCCGTGATCGTTCGCACGCAAACCGAACGCTTTGAATTTTTTGAAGTTGCCGCATCCAGCGGCGACGTGATCGACGCTGCCATCGACCGCTTCGGCGTGTGTGGCGTTACCGCCAAACTGAAAGGAGCACCGCAATGCTGACCACCCTGACCAATTCGCCGCGGCAAATCGCCCTGGGCGACCGCGTGACATTCGATACCGACGAAGGCTACCAGGCCGGCACCGTCAACGACCTGCGCCGCGACGTGGGCAATGGCGAGCTGCACGCCTGGGTGGAGCTGGACCACCAGTGGCCGGGCCTGTTTCGCGCCGTGCCGCTGGCCGCCATCGAGGCAATCAAGAAGGCTGTCGCTCCTGTCGGGTGCCAGGCATGACAGCCTCCCGCTTGGACAGGGCATTCCTATTCGACGGCCCTGGCGTCATTTCGTTCAGCGGCGGCCGCACCAGCGGCATGATGCTGTGGATGACGATTCAGGCCTACGGCGGCACGCTGCCGGCTGACGTGGTGGTGTGCTTCGCCAACACTGGCAAGGAGGAAGAAGCGACCCTTGAATTCGTGCGCGACTGCGGCGAGCGTTGGGGCGTTCCCATCGTCTGGATAGAAAACCGCCCTCGCAATGAAGCGCGCGGCAAGGAATTTGCCATCGTGAACTTTGCAACGGCCAGCCGCAATGGCGAACCATTCGCTGATCTGCACGACGAAAAGAAATTCCTTCCGAACCCTGTTGCGCGCTTTTGCACGGCGGAACTCAAGGTGCGCCCGATGCAGCGCTACTTGAAGTCGATAGGCCTGGTCGAGTGGACCACGTTTATCGGCATGCGCGCCGACGAGCCCGTGCGCGTGGCGCGGCTGTCGACGCAGGACTACGGCAAGCACGAAGTGAAAGAAGCGCCCCTGGCGGCGGCCGGCCTGACCGTGGCCGACGTCAGCGCGTTTTGGGCAGCACAAGATTTTGACCTGGGCTTGCCGAATATGAGCGGCAAGACGATGCACGGCAACTGCGATCTGTGCTTCCTGAAGGGCGGCAACCAGGTGCTATCCCTGATACGGGAAAAACCCAGCCGTGCGCTGTGGTGGATACAGCAGGAAAAGAACGCCCAAACGGCCGGATCAGGTGCTGGCGGCTGGTTCCGCAAGGACAGGCCCAGCTATCAGGCGATGTATGACATGGCGATGAATCACGGGGAGCTGTTCCCGTTCGACGACGCTTTAACTGACTGTGGATGTACGGACTAGAAGGAGATTACGAAAATGGATCAATACAAGGAATTCTGCCGGCTGCGCGACTACCGCCAGCCCGGCGCCGAAGTGCCGCAACACACCGAAGCCGAAGCATTCGCGTCGGCGATAGCTGGATACGCGGATCAGCGATACATGGCCCTGGCCGCGCGGCATGAATCAGTACTCGAAGGCGCGATTCTGATGGCTGAGGAATTTGCCGATGCGCGCACCCCGAACGAGGGTGGCCATGCATTTCGGAGCTATGCCGAGATCCTGCGCGGCTTGAAAAATGAACACGCCCTATTCGCCAGCGTCACAAAAGAACAACACACTGTCACAACATTGCCAAAAAACAACACCACTATCGCTGCCAGCACGGCGGCCAGGAGCATTCAATGAACATGAACGAAACGGAATTCGTCGCCAAACTGGCTGTGGCCATCGATAAACTGCAGCGCCCTGCCATTCCGCTGGCGATTGACCTGTGGGACATCGCCACCATCGCGTACTACTTGAAGCGCGAACCGGGAACCGTGCGGGAACGCATGGCGTGCCTTCCAAGCTTCCCGAAAGCCATCCGGCTGCCAACGTCGAAGGGGCATGCGCAGCCCTTGTATAATGCAAAGGACGTGATCGCCTGGGCCGAATCGTACCGAGAAAAGAATTAATTTCGTTTACGCCAAAATTACGCCAACGCCCCGGAGAGCCGCATTATTCAATAGGTTGAGTTTCCGGCTCCGGGCACCAGCGCACATGCCACACCCAGAGATAGTACTCACTATTTTTCTCGTTCCCACCAGTTCCGCAAAACTGGCTTTGTTCCGCAAAAAATCTCCAGCGACTATATTTCAGGTTTCACAAGTTGGCCCGGCGATGGCGCACATATTGTCCCGTCCTGGTCGTTATTACCAAGCTATCGGCAGCGTCATCGCGCTCGTTTCCCGCATCCGGACTCACCTGCCCGCCGACATTTTTGCAACACCCCCCGTCGCGCCTCCCACTGCGCTGCGACTTCCTACTGATATAATACTTGCAACGAAGTAAGACTTCGAAATGTGCGCCTCAAGGCTCCCGCAACCGTCCGTGTACCGCAACAGCCCATGAGCTCCCTTTTCGACCACGAGATCATCCAACAGCTGCATAGCGGTGGCCGCTCGCGGGTGTATCGCGCCAGGGCTGCCGATGGCACCGCGCTGATCGTCAAGAAGCCCAATCAGCAGTTCCCTTCCTTTCAGCAACTGGCACAATTCAAGCGCGAGTATGCGATCGCGCGCCGCTGCCGCCATCCTGGCGTGGTGCATCCGCTGGCGCTGCAGTTGCACGGCGGATGCTGGACGATGTTGCAGGAAGATAGCGGTGGCCAGGCGCTCGACCAGGTGTTGCGCACGCAGCTGGCGGCGCGCAGGACGCCGGCGCAGCCTGCGTTGGCGCTGGAGGATTTTTTCGACATCGCGCTGCAACTGTGCGCGGCGCTGGAAGCGGTCCATCGTCATGGCGTGATCCACAAGGACATCAATCCCTCCAATCTGGTGTGGAACGCCGACCGGCGTCTGCTGCAGCTGACCGATTTCGGCATCGCCTGTGAACTGCCCTACGAAAGTCATGGCATCGTCAATCTCCAGGCCCTGGAAGGCACCTTGCGTTACATGGCGCCGGAACAGACGGGGCGCATGAATCGGCGGGTCGACTGGCGCGCCGATTTCTATGCGCTCGGCGCCACCTTCTACGAACTGCTGACCGGCCAGGCGCCGTTCGAGGCGGGCGACGCGATGGAACTCGTGCATTGCCACATTGCCCGCAGTCCCGACTGGTCGCACCCGGCACTCGCAAACTTGCCGGGCCAGCTGCTGCCGATCATCCAGCGCCTGCTGGAAAAAAATGCCGATCAGCGCTACCAGAGCTTGCAAGGCCTGCGCAGCGACCTCGCAGCATGCCATGCAAAAAAGCCGGCGCAGGCGCTCAAGCTGTCCGATCACGATGGCCGCTTCCTTGTGCCGCAGACGCTGCATGGGCGTGAAGATGCCATCGCCGTGCTGCTGGCGGCGTTTGAACGCAGTGCCGCGGGTCGCTGCGAGATGCTGCTGCTGGCCGGCCATTCTGGCATCGGCAAGTCCGCAGTCGTCAACGAGGTGCAAAAACCGATCGTCGCCCGGCGCGGCTGCTTCCTGTCCGGCAAGTTTGACCAGCTGCAGCGCGACGTACCGTATGCCTCGCTGATCCAGGCCTTCCAGGGCCTGGTGCACCAGTTGCTGGGCCAGCCCGAAGCAACGCTGCGGCAGTGGTCCGCAAAACTGCACGGCGCCCTGGGCGATGGCATCGGCGTGCTGGTCGAACTGATTCCCCAACTGGCGTTGATCGTCGGCCCCACCGACGCGGTGCCCGCGTCGGCGCCGGCACAGGCCCAGCTGCGCCTGGACCGGCTGTTCCCCCGCTTCGTCGAAGTCTTCGCCTGCGCCGGGCATCCGCTGGTACTGTTCCTGGACGACCTGCAATGGGCTGATGCGGCCACCTTGCGGATGATCGAGCTGCTCATGCTCTCCTGCGACAAGTGCTGCCTGCTGTTCATCGGCGCCTACCGCGACAACGCAGTGAGCGCCGCGCATCCCCTCATCGCGCTGCGCGACAAGCTGCACGCACGCGAGGTGCGCCTGTCGACGCTGCTATTGAGCCCCCTGAGCGAAGCGCAGGTTGCGCAAATGGTCGCCGCCACCGTGCGCGTGGCGGTGCCTGACTGCGCGCCACTGACCCGCATTTGCTACAACAAGACGGCCGGCAATCCATTTTTCCTCAACCAGTTCCTCGCTACGCTCAATGAGACGGGCCACCTGCGCTACCGCGCAGCCGACGATTGCTGGGACTGGGACCTGCCCGCGATACAACAGGTCAAATATACCGACAACGTGGTCGAGGTGCTGCTGGAGAAAATCCACCGCCTGCCCACGGCAACGCAGCACCTGCTGCAACTGGCCGCCTCCAGCGGCAACCGCTTCACGCTCGACACGCTGGCGCTGGCAGTGGACCGCTCGCCCCGGCACACGCAGCAAGCCTTGTGGCCGGCGCTGCATGCGGGACTGGTCCAGCCGCTCGACGAGCGCTATAAATACGTCAATGACGACACCCGCGCCGGCCAGAACGGCGTCCATTACCGCTTCCTGCACGACCGGGTGCAGCAGGCAGCCTACCTGGTCGCCGATGCCGCTACCCGCGCGGCCAACCATCTTCGCATCGGCCGCCTGCTGCTGCGGCATGCCACGCCGGAGCACCAGGACGAGACACTGTTCGAGATCGTCGAACAGCTCAACGCCGGCCGTGCGCTGCTCGACGATGCAGAGGAGCGCGTGCAGTTGGCCGCGCTCAATCTGCAGGCCGGCGTCAAGGCACGACGCTCGGCCGCGTTCCAGGCCACGCTGGAGCACATGCGAGTTGGTCTGGGCCTGCTGCCGGCAGAGGCGTGGAGCGTCCACGCCGACCTCTGGCTCGACCTGCAGCTGGGCGCGGCCGAAGCGGCGTACCTGTGCGGGCAGTTCGATACTGCCGAGGCGATCTATCCGCTGGTGCGCGCCCGCAGCTTGCGCCCGCTGCTGCAGTTACGCTGCATTGCCATCCAGGCGCACCAGTATCAATTGCAGGGTCGCCTGCTCGACGCCATCGCCGTGCAGCGCGACGGCCTGGCGCAGTTGAACATCACCATTGCGCACGATGTCGCGCACATGAAGGCGCGCTTCGACGACATCCGTGCCGATATCGGGCGCCTGCATGGCGCGCAGGCGCCCGAGACCTTGCTGGCGGCCGGCGACATGTGCGCGCCGGACGCGGTGGCCGCGATGCAGATGATGCAGGGCCTGTGGATGGCCAGCTATTACGCCGGCCAGCAGGATCTCAGCGCGCTGATGGTGGTATCGATGACGCGGCTGTCCATGCAACGGGGGAACAGCGATTTCAGCGCCGTCGCCTATGTCGGCTACGCGCTGATGCTGGCGCTGTACGACGGCGACGTGGCGCGCAGCTATGACTTCGGCGCGATGGCGATGGCGCTGGCCAGGCGGCGTGCCAATCTGCAGACGCGCACACTCACGGGCCTGATGTTCGGTGCGCTCATCAGCCACTGGACGCAGCCCCTGCGCAGCTCCGACGCCCTGTACGAAGAAGCCTTTGGCTGGGCACTGGAAATCGCCGATTTCGTGCAGGTCGGCGTGGTGGCGGCCGTGCGCGCCACCGAACGGATAATCCTCGGCGACTATCTGCCGCACCTGATGCACGACATCGAGCACGACCTGGCGCTGATGCGCGCCAACGGCCAGCAGGCGATGGCCGATTGCTGCGTCGCCGCCGCGGTCCAGCCGATCAAATGCCTGATGGGCCTGCTGCCCCGTCACGACAGCTACGATGATGCGACGTTCAGCGAGGCGGGTTTTCTCGCACAGTATGGCGGCTCGCAGCTGTACCGCGCCTACTATTTGCAAGGCAAGATCCGCAACGCCTACCTGTTCGACGGCGCCGATGCCGAGCTGCTGGCCGGCCAGCTCGGCATCGTCACCCAGATCATGCGCGGCCAGGCCAAGGTTGCCGAGTCGAGCTTCTACGCCGCGCTGATATGGCTGCGCGCCTTGCGGCGCGCCCCGGCGCGATCCGATGCGGGCGCTGTGCTGAGCGTGATCGACGCACTGCAGGCGAGCCTCACCGAGTGGGCCAGGCAAGGCTCGGACAATAGCGCGGCCAAACATCTGCTGGTGATGGCCGAGATGGCACGCTACCGGGACGATCTGCAGCTGGCCACGCGCCATTACCGGCAGGCGATCGACGCCGCCGGCCTGGCAGGCTACGTCAACGTGCAAGCGCTGGGCAATGAGCTGTGCGGCGAATACTGGTCCGAGCAGGGCCACGCGCGCGTGGCCGGCGTCTTCATCCAGGACGCCATCGCGCACTACGGCCAGTGGGGCGCAGAGGGCAAGGTGACGCAACTGCGGGCGCGCCACGCTGCGCTGCTGTCAAGGATGGATGGCCGCAGCACGCTGTCGCATGTGGGCCCCCACACGCACGGCAGTTCCGCGCTCGACCTGGTGTCGCTGCTGAAGGCGGCACAGATCCTGTCGAACGAAGTCGGCCTGCGCAACGTGCTGACACGCCTCATTTCCATCGTATGCGAAAACGCCGGTGCGCAGGTAGCGCGCCTGCTGCTGCTGTCCGAAGGCAGCTACCAGCTGGAGGCCAATCTCGATGGCGATGGCGTCACCGTCCTGCAAGCGCGGCGGCTCGACCTGAACGCCGCCAGCGACCCGCAGTTCCCGCTGACGCTGCTGCGCTACGTGATCCGCACTGGCGCGGAGGTGATCGAAGACAGCATCACAGGCGTCTCGCGCTTTGCCGCCGACCCGTACGTGCAGCTGCACCTGCCGCGTGCCGTCATGTGCCTGCCGATCCGGCACGGCGGCCAGATCGACGGCATCCTGTACTTCGAGAACCGGCTTGCAGAAGCCTCGTTCACGCAGGAGCGCGTCGCCTTCCTGCGCATGCTCGGTGTACAGGCGATGATTTCGATCTCCAGCGCCAGGCTGCATGACAGCCTGGAACGGCGCGTTGCCGAACGCACGGAACAGCTGGAAGACGCCAACCGAAAACTGGCAACCCTGTCCATCACCGACGGCCTGACGGGCCTGTCGAACCGGCGCCATTTCGACGACGTGCTGCGCGCCGAATGTGCGCGCGCCACGCGCGTCGGCCAGCCGCTGGCCGTCATCATGCTCGATGTCGACTACTTCAAGCGCTTCAACGACCGGCATGGCCACCAGGCCGGCGACGCATGCCTGATCCGTGTCGCGCAGGCGCTGGCGGCCGGCATGCGGCGCGCGGGCGACCTGACGGCGCGCTACGGCGGCGAAGAGTTTTCGATCGTGCTGCCGAACACGGGCGCAGACGAGGCGCGCCAGATCGGCGACGCGCTGCGGCGCGCCATCGAAGAGCTGGGCATCGTCCATGCGAGTGCGGATGCTGCACAAGTGACGATCAGCGTCGGCATCGCGGTCCAGTCGCCACCGGGCACCGCCGATCCCGACGCCCTGCTGCGCCTGGCCGACGCCGCGCTGTACCACGCCAAGGATGCGGGGCGCAATTGCGTGGTGCTGAGGATGCTGCCGTCTGGCTGATCCGCATTCACGCTACAGGGCGGCGCCTCAATCGCTGCCGTGACTATTTTCGCGCGCCTGCTCCCTCGCTTTTTCCCTTGAGGTCAGGCCGTTGAAGAACAGATTGAGCAGCACGGCAACGATGGCGGCCAGCAGGATGCCGCTGTGCAGCAACGGCGACAGGGCCTTCGGCATGTGCTGCGCGTACTGTTCCGCCACCAGCGGCAGCATGCCAAAGCCGATCGACAAGGCCACGATGAACAGGTTGTTGCGGTTGCTCTTGTAGTCAACGCCGGCCAGGATGCGGATGCCGGTGGCGGCCACCATGCCGAACATCACCAGCCCTGCCCCGCCCAGCACGAACGCCGGCACGGACTCGGCCGTTTGCGCGATCTTCGGGATCACGCCCATGACCAGCAGGATGATGCCTGCCGCTACGCAGACCCAGCGGCTGCGCACGCCCGTCACCCCCACCAGGCCCACGTTTTGCGAGAACGAGGTGTACGGGAAGGTATTGAAGATGCCGCCGATCAGGGTGCCCAGGCCATCGACGCGCAAGCCGCGGCTGATGTCGGCCTGCGTGATGCGCTTGTCCGTCATTTCGCCCAGCGCCAAAAACATGCCCAGCGACTCGATCATGACGACGATCATCACCAGGCTCATGGTCACGATGGCGACCACGTCGAAGGTCGGCATGCCGAACTGGAACGGCGTGACAATGGCAAAAGCCTTGGCGCTGGCCACCTTGGCAAAATCGGCCTTGCCCAAGGCAAACGACAGGGCCGTGCCGGCAATGATGCCGATCAATACCGCGATATTCGACAGAAAACCGCGGCCATACTTAGCCACCAGCAAGATGACGGCCAGCACGAAAAAGGCGATGCCCATGTTATCCAGCGCGCCATAGCCGGGGTTGGCAATCAGCGGCACGGGGCCAAGCGGCGCAGGCAAGCCGGCCGCCGTGGCGGCAGCGGCCATCTTGAGGAAGGCGGGATCGGCAATTTGCGCCATGGCGGGCGGCCCGCCCATGGCCCAGTTCACGCCCACGCGCATCAGCGACACGCCGATCACGGCGATGATGCTGCCAGTAACCACGGGCGGAAACAGGGCCAGCAGGCGGCTGATGAATGGCGCGATCAGCATGGAAACGACGCCGGCGCCGATCACGGCGCCAAAGATGCCGCTGATGCCAAGGGCCGGGTTGTTCGCCATGGCCAGCATGGGACTGACGGCGGCAAAGGTCACGCCCATCATCACGGGCAGGCGGATGCCGAAGTACTTGCCGATCCCCAGGGACTGGATCAGGGTCACCAGGCCGCAGCAGAACAGGTCGGCACTGATCAATGCCGCCACCTGCTCGGGCGGCAGCTTGAGGGCACGCCCGACGATCAGCGGCACGGCGATGGCACCCGCATACATGACGAGCACATGCTGCAAGCCCAGGGTGAACAGCTTGCCAACTGGCAGGATTTCATCGACGGGCGATGGCGCGGCAGGCGTGCTGCCCGCAGCGCTGCGGTGGATGGATTTCAGGCGGGGAGAGGCCATTTACGCTCCATTTCCTGGGTTACCGCGGCCCGGATGGGCGCAGGTGAAAGGGAAAAGCAAGAGAGAAACGGGACGACAGGAACACACTGGCGGTGGATGTTGCATGCGAAGCTCCTTGGATGGGATGACCAAGGTATGCCATGCACGCTTCGTGCCAGGTGGAATTGTATACAGTTTGTGGCTACAAACCAGCATGACGGCGCATGCTGCCTTCCCCCTTCGCACCGATTTCAGGCACGCCGCCATGAGCATGCACTAAAAGGGGACGCCAGCGCCGTCAGCGTCGCCCCCGCACCTCCTTGACGGCAGCGGCCGCATCGGCCGCCAGTTCACCGATATCCTTGTCGCGGCGCCGGTCGAACCAGCGCACGCTGGCGCTCACCAGCCACCACGCCGGCAAACCGACGAGCGCCATCAGCGGTGCGGCAATGAACAGGAAGCCCGTGGCAGGATCACAGCCATACAGCGCCGCCACCGTTTGCGCGCTGTCAAACAAGCCGGGCCACCACGCCAGCACCGCCGACACCAGGACGGGACCGGCAAACGTGGCAATGATGATGCTGGAGCAAATACGGATGAGCGCCTCCTTGCAGTTGCGTGGCCACATGACCATGAAGCTGAGCAAGGTGGCAAAGAAGGCGGCCAGCAAGGGGACGCCCAGCAGCTTGATCCAGGCAGCCCCTGCGGCGGTGATATCGATATGCATGATGTACTTTCAGTTGCGGCAAAAAAAGCTGCGCTTGGCAGCTTGCTTGCTGTCATTCATTTGAGAAGGCGGCTTGCTGCCCTACCCTTGCGCCGGACCAAACAATGCCGCCACCAGCGGATCGCGGCGCGCCGCACCGCGTGGCCAGCACGCCGTGCGGTGCACTTGCGGCGGCAGTTCGGCCCAGCCGTCGACCTCCTCGTCCTGTTCGCCCAGCGCGTACAGGGCGGGCCGCTGGCGCCCCGGTTCCGTGCAATGGCGCTGCGCCAGGTGGATCTGTCCCATGCCGCACATGTAGCGCAAATAGCGGCTCATGGTGCCTGCATCGAGTCCCAGCAAGGCGGACAATTGCGCCGCGCTGGCCTGGCCATGCTCGCGGATGTGCTGCGCGATGCGGGCGATATGCAGCTGCGACTTCTTGCTGCGTCCCTGTAACTGGCGCCCCTGCCGTGGCACCACCCTGCTTTCCACCAACTGACTGCTGTTCAACATCTGCCTGACCTCCCGTGGTGTCGCCAAACGACAGACGCTGTAGTGCGTTTGCGACAGGCAACGAGTGGACTTTATCAATCGCTAATGTTAAAGTCAAGCATTTGGTAATTTATCAAATGGTAAATTTCAGGTTTAATGTGGAGATGAATATGTATCAATACAGACGCGACCGCCTACTGGCCCTGATCCGCGAGCATTACGACAACACGCGCAAGAAAATTTCCGACGTCAGCGGCTGGAGCGAGGCGCGCATCTCGCAAATCCTCTCGCCCACCTACCGCGAGGGACGCGCCTTCAGCGAAAAAATCGCGCGCAAGCTGGAAGCGGACCTGCAACTGGACAGCATGTACTTCGACCAGGGTGCCGCACCCGATCAAGCAGAGCTGGCGGCACGCGCGCTGGGAGAGGTACAGCCTGTGGTGGTGCTCGACGGCGAAGATGCGCGCTTCTACCCGATCCGCAAGGTCAAATTGCGCCTGTCGGCAGGTATCACGGGCTTTGCCATCGAACCGGAAACGCACGACGGCAGCAGCATCAGCGTGCCGCGCAGCTGGGTCGAGCGCAATGGCTACCACCCTGAAAAACTGGTGGCCATCAAGGTCAAGGGCGAGAGCATGGAGCCGGCCCTGTACGAGGACGACGTGGTGATCATCAATACGGCCGACAAGCGGCCGGCCGATGGCGTTGTGTTTGCCATCAATTACGAAGGCGAACCGGTGGTCAAGCGCATGGCGCGCGATATCGGAGAATGGTGGCTGACCTCGGACAACCCGGACCAGCGCAAATACCACCGCAAGCTGTGCCGCGGCAATGAATGCCTGATCGTCGGCAGGGTCGTACGCAAGGAAAGCGATCGGATTTGAGAATGAAGTTTATCGTTTGATAAACCTCATTCTCGTCATGGCGTTTAGACCAAGGCTGCCTGAATCTGCTGCAGCGATGCCGGATCGTCCATCGACGTCAGGTCGCCCGGGCTGCGCCCTTCGCAGATGGCCTGGATCGAGCGGCGCAGCAGCTTGCCCGAACGCGTCTTCGGCAACTGTGGCACGAACAGCACGCGCGCGGGCCGCGCCACGGCGCCCAGCTGGCGGTCTACCACGGCCATCACTTCGCGTTCCAGTGCCGCTTTCGCTTCAACGCTGTCGAAACCCTGCGGGTTTTTCAGGATCACAAAAGCCATCGCCACCTGGCCTTTGAGCTTGTCTTCCACGCCCACCACGGCCACTTCCGACACGTTCGGATGGCTGCTGATGCTTTCCTCGATTTCGCGCGTGCCCAGGCGGTGGCCGGCCACGTTGATCACGTCATCGGTGCGGCCCAAAATAAAATAATAGCCGTCCGCATCGCGCACGCCCCAGTCGAAGGTGGAATACACTTGCCGGCCGCTGAAGGTGGACCAATAGGTCTCGACGAAACGCTCGTCGTCGCCGTACACCGTCTGCATGCAACCGGGCGGCAGCGGGCCTTCCAGCACCAGCACGCCCTTCTCGTTGGCGCCGCACTCCTCGCCCGTCGCTTCGTTGAGCAGCTTGACCTGGTAGCCGTACATGGCCATGCCCGGGCTGCCCAGACGCGTCGGCGTATCGGCCACGCCTTTTGCCACCGAGAGGATCGGCCAGCCCGTCTCCGTCTGCCAGTAGTTGTCGATGATGTCCACTTTCAGTTCATCGGCGATCCATTGCGAGGTGGTTTCATCGAGCGGCTCGCCCGCCAGGTACAGCGCCTTCAGGGAAGACAGATCGTACTTGCGCATCAGTTCAACCGGATGCTTGCGCAGCACGCGGATGGCCGTGGGCGCCGAGAACATGCGCGTGACCTTGTATTTCTCGACGATGCTCCACCAGATGCCCGCATCGGGACAGATCGGCAAACCCTCGTACAGGATGGTGGCCATGCCGGCGATCAGCGGGCCATACACGATGTAGGAATGGCCCACCACCCAGCCGATATCCGAGGTGGCAAAGAAGGTTTCGCCGGGCTTGCCGCAGAAGTTGTACTGCATCGACGACGCCAGCGCCACCGCATAGCCGCCCACGTCGCGCTGCACGCCCTTCGGTTTACCCGTCGTGCCCGAGGTGTACAGCACGTACGACGGCTCGTTCGATTCAAGCCAGGTGACGGGCACCTGCGCGTCCAGGTGCTGCTCGCGCAGGGTCGCGTAATCGACGTCGCGGCCCGGCGTCAGCTGCATCGGCACCAGGTGGCGGTCGACCAGCAGCACCTGCTGCGGCTTGTGTGCGGCGATGCGGATGGCTTCGTCGAGCAGCGGCTTGTAGGCGATCGCCTTGCCATTGCGCGAACCGGCATCGGCGGAGAACACCAGTTTTGGCTGCGCATCGTCGATGCGGCTGGCCAGGCTGTTGGCGGCAAAACCGCCGAACACCACGGAATGCACGGCGCCGATGCGGGCGCACGCCAGCATGGCAAAGGCCGCCTCGGCGATCATCGGCATGTAGATCAGGACGCGGTCGCCCTTGTCCACGCCCAGCGACTGCAGGATGGCAGCGCAGCGTTCCACTTCGCGCTGCAGCTCGCGAAAACTGTAGCTGCGCTCGGTATTCGTTTCAGTGGAAATGGCGATCAGCGCGGCGGCATCGCCCTGGCTGTCCACCCAGCGGTCGACGGCGTTGTGGCACAAATTGGTGGTGCCGCCGACGAACCATTTGGCGAACGGCGGGCGGGAATAATCAAGCACTTGCGAAAACGGGGTATGCCAATCGATCTTTTCCGCTTCCTCGCGCCAAAAAGCGTCAGGCGTGTCGATCGAGCGTTGATAAAATGCTGCGAAATTCATGTCTCCTCCGGTAGGCGTGCAATCTGTGTCGGGCCTGGGCCAACTGGCCTGGCCGCCGCATTATGTGTACGATCTGTGTAGCATCTGCCTGCGTATTTCTGCCTAAAACGCGTCGCCGGGAATGCGCACGACACCTTCCATCAGCACGCGCGCGCTGCGGCTCATGATGGCTTTGGTGACGCTCCATGCGCCATCGACCAGCGCCGCTTCCGCGCCCACCATCAGGGTGCCGGACGGGTGGCCGAAACGCACGCTGGTTTTTTCGCCGCCGCCCGCCGCCAGGTTCACCAGCGTGCCGGGAATGGCCGCCGCCGTGCCGATGGCGACAGCGGCCGTGCCCATCATGGCGTGGTGCAGCTTGCCCATCGACATGGCACGCACCAGCAGGTCGATCTCGCCCGCTGCCACCTGCTTGCCGCTGGACGAGACATAGCTGGCCGGCTTGGCGACAAAAGCCACTTTCGGCGTGTGCTGGCGCTGCGCCGCCTCGTCCAGGTGGGCAATGAGACCCATGCGCAGGGCGCCATGCGCGCGGATGGTCTCGAAACGGGCCAACGCGGCCGGATCGCCATTGATGGCGCCCTGCAGTTCCGTGCCCGTGTAACCGATGGCCTGCGCATCGACAAAAATCGTCGGGATGCCGGCGTTGATCATCGTGACTTTCAAGGTGCCGATGCCGGGCACGTCGAGGTCATCGACGAGGTTGCCAGTTGGGAACATGGCAGATGTGCTACCGTCGCCGCCTTCTTCGTCTGCGGCCGGATCGAGGAATTCCAGTTTCACTTCGGCGGCCGGGAAGGTCACGCCATCGAGCTCGAAGTCGCCCGTTTCCTGCACCTCGCCATGCGTCATGGGGACATGGGCGATGATGGTCTTGCCGATATTGGCTTGCCAGATGCGCACCGTGGCGATGCCGTTTGCAGGCACGCGCGCGGCGTCCACCAGGCCGCTGGCAATGGCGAACGAGCCAACTGCCGCCGACAGGTTGCCGCAATTGCCGCTCCAGTCGACAAATGGCTTGTCGATGGAGACCTGGCCGAACAGGTAGTCGACGTCGTGCTCCGGCTTGCTGCTTTTTGCCAGGATCACCGTCTTGCTGGTGCTGGAGGTGGCGCCGCCCATGCCGTCGATCTGCTTGCCGTACGGGTCGGGGCTGCCGATCACACGCAGCAGCAGCGCATCGCGCGCCGCGCCTGGCACTTGCGCGCTGGCGGGCAAATCCTGCAGGCGGAAAAACACGCCCTTGCTGGTACCGCCACGCATATAGGTGGCGGGGATGTTGATTTGGGGGGTGTGGCTCATGTCACTCCTGGAAAGAGGTAGGTCGGATTAGCGGGGCAGCGCCACGCGTAATCCGACACATTGTTGGCGGGCTTTTCGCAAATATTGTCGGATTACGCTACGCTAATCCGACCTACCCGTCAGGCTGCCTTGGACGACTCGAGGAAATCCTGCGCAAAGCGCTGCAGCACGCCGCCTGCCTCATAGATCGACACCTCTTCGGCCGTATCGAGGCGGCAGGTGACGGGCACTTGCACCGTTTCGCCGTTCTTGCGGTGAACCAGCAGGGTCAACGTGGAGCGCGGCGTGCGCTCGCCCACGACGTCGTAGGTTTCGCTGCCATCGAGGCCCAGGGTCTTGCGGTTAACGCCAGGCAGGAACTCCAGCGGCAGCACGCCCATGCCCACCAGGTTGGTGCGGTGGATGCGCTCGAAGCCTTCGGCCACGATGGCTTCCACGCCGGCCAGGCGCACGCCCTTGGCGGCCCAGTCGCGCGAGGAACCCTGGCCGTAGTCGGCGCCGGCGATGATGATCAGGGGCTGCTTGCGCTCCATGTACACCTCGATGGCTTCCCACATGCGCGAAATCGTGCCTTCCGGCTCGATGCGCGTGAGCGAACCCGCTTTGACTTTGCCATCCTCGATGACCATCTCGTTCTTCAGGGTCGGGTTGGCAAACGTGGCGCGCTGCGCCGTCAGATGGTCGCCCCGGTGCGTGGCGTAGGAATTGAAGTCTTCCTCGGGCAAACCCATCTTCGCCAGATACTCGCCCGCCGCGCTATCGAGCATGATGGCGTTCGATGGCGACAAGTGATCGGTCGTGATGTTGTCGCCCAGGACGGCCAGCGGACGCATGCCTTTCAATGGGCGTGCGCCAGCCAGCGCGCCTTCCCAGTATGGCGGACGGCGGATATACGTCGTCTGCGGACGCCAGTCGTACAGGGGGCTGACCTTGATGCCGTCGTCCACCTGCGCGGCAAACATGGGGATGTACACCTTGCGGAACTGCTCCGGCTTGACGCTGGAAGCGACGATGGCGTCGATTTCCTCGTCGGATGGCCAGATATCCTTCAACTGGATAGCCTTGCCGTCCGGGGCGATGCCCAGCACGTCCTTCTCGATATCGAAGCGGATGGTGCCGGCAATCGCATACGCCACCACCAGCGGCGGCGAGGCGAGGAAAGCCTGCTTCGCGTACGGGTGGATGCGGCCGTCGAAGTTGCGGTTGCCCGACAACACGGCCGTGGCGTACAGGTCGCGCGACACCACTTCTTCCTGGATGACGGGGTCGAGCGCGCCCGACATGCCGTTGCATGAGGTGCAGGCAAACGCCACGACGCCGAAGCCCAATGTTTCGAGCTCGGTCATCAGGCCCGCTTCCTGCAGGTACAGCTCCACCGTTTTCGATCCTGGCGCCAGCGACGATTTGACCCATGGTTTGCGGCTCAGGCCCAGGCGGTTCGCATTGCGCGCGATCAGGCCGGCGGCGATCATGTTGCGCGGATTGTTCGTGTTGGTGCAGCTGGTGATGGCCGCGATGATGACGGCGCCGTCCGGCATCTTGCCCGGCTCGTTTTCCACCACGCCGGAGATCCCCCGCGCGGCCAGTTCCGACGTCGGCACGCGGTTGTGCGGATTCGACGGCCCGGCGATATTGCGCACCACAGACGACAGGTCGAACGTCAGCACGCGCTCATATTGCGCGTCGACCAGGCTGTCGGCCCACAGGCCAGTCTCTTTGGCGTACAGCTCCACCAGCTTCACCAGTTCGTCGTCGCGGCCCGTCAGTTTCAGATACTTGATGGTTTGCGCATCGATGTAGAACATGGCGGCCGTGGCGCCGAATTCCGGCGCCATGTTGGAAATCGTGGCGCGGTCGCCCAGGGTCAGGTGCGACGCGCCTTCGCCAAAAAATTCCAGGTAGGACGAGACGACCTTCTGCTTGCGCAAAAATTCCGTCAGCGCCAGCACGGTATCGGTGGCCGTGATGCCCGGCTGCGGTTTGCCCGTCAGCTTGACGCCGATGATGTCGGGCAAACGCATCCACGAAGCGCGGCCCAGCATCACGCTTTCCGCTTCCAGGCCGCCCACGCCGATGGCGATCACGCCCAGCGCATCGACCATGGGCGTGTGCGAATCCGTGCCCACCAGGGTATCGGGATAGGCGACGCCATTTTGCACCTGGATCACGGGCGACATGCGCTCCAGGTTAATCTGGTGCAGGATGCCGTTGCCTGGCGGGATCACGTCGACGTTTTTAAAGGCTTTCTTGGTCCAGTCGATGAAGTCGAAACGGTCTTCGTTGCGGCGGTCTTCGATGGCGCGGTTCTTGGCGAAGGCGTCAGGGTCAAAACCGCCGCATTCGACGGCCAGCGAGTGGTCGACCACCAGCTGCGTCGGCACGACAGGATTGACCAGGGCCGGGTCGCCGCCCTGGGCCGCGATGGCATCGCGCAAGCCGGCCAGGTCCACCAGGGCCGTCTGGCCCAGGATGTCATGGCAGACGACGCGGGCGGGAAACCATGGAAAGTCCAGGTCGCGGCGGCGTTCGATAAACTGGCTCAGCGAGGCGTTCAGGGTGGCAGGGTCGCAGCGGCGCACGAGGTTTTCGGCCAGCACGCGCGAGGTGTAGGGCAAGGTGGCGTAGGCGCCTGGCTGGATCGCATCGACGGCGGCACGCGTGTCGAAATAGTCTAGCTGGGTGCCCGGCAAGGGCTTGCGGTGCAAGGTATTCATAGCGATGCTCATTATTTGCGGTCCTTGATCGGCACGAATTCCAGGTCTTCCGGGCCCACATAGTTGGCGCTCGGGCGGATGATCTTGTTGTCGATGCGCTGCTCGATGATGTGGGCGGCCCAGCCCGAGGTGCGCGAGATGACGAACAGCGGCGTAAACATCGCCGTCGGCACGCCCATCATGTGGTACGACACGGCCGAGAACCAGTCCAGGTTGGGGAACATGTTCTTGATCTCCCACATCACCGATTCCAGGCGCTCGGCGATGTCGAACATTTTCGTGGAACCGGCTTCCTGCGACAGCGAACGGGCCACTTCCTTGATGACTTTATTGCGCGGGTCGGAAATCGTGTAGACGGGGTGGCCGAAACCGATCACCACTTCCTTGTTCGCCACGCGTTCGCGGATGTCCGCTTCGGCTTCATCGGCGTTGTCGTAGCGCTTCTGGATATCCAGCGCCACTTCATTTGCGCCGCCGTGTTTCGGGCCGCGCAGCGCGCCGATGGCGCCCGTGATGGCCGAATGGATGTCCGACCCCGTGCCGGCGATGACTCTGCTGGTGAAGGTCGAGGCATTGAATTCGTGTTCCGCGTACAGGATCAAGGACGTGTGCATGGCTTTTTCCCACGACGCCGATGGTTTTTCGCCGTGCAGCAGGTGCAGGAAGTGGCCGCCGATCGAGTCGTCGTCCGTTTCCACTTCGATGCGCTTGCCGTTATGGCTGTAGTGGTACCAGTACAGCAGCATGGAGCCGAACGACGCCATCAGGCGGTCGGCGATATCGCGCGCGCCAGGCGCGTTATGGTCGTCTTTTTCAGGCAAGGTGCAGCCCAGCACGGACACGCCCGTGCGCATCACGTCCATCGGGTGGGCGGCGGCCGGCAGCGCTTCCAGGGCCGACTTGACAGCCGACGGCAAGCCGCGCAGGGATTTCAGCTTGGCTTTGTAGCCTTTCAATTCGGCGGCGGTCGGCAGCTTGCCGTGCACCAGCAGGTAGGCGATTTCCTCGAACTCGCAGCTGTCGGCCACGTCCAGGATGTCATAGCCGCGATAGTGCAAATCGTTGCCGGTCTTGCCGACCGAGCACAGCGCCGTGTTGCCGGCAGTAACGCCGGACAGGGCGACGGATTTTTTAGGCTTGAAAGTAGCGACTTGCGGTGCGGTCATAGTGTTCTCCAGAAGATGATTGTCAGTCCAGTGCGGCGGGCCTGGGCTTCCCAAGGCCCGCTCTTGTATAGGTGCTTACTTCTTTTGCGCGGCGAACAGCGCGTCCAGTTTTTGTTCAAAATCATGATAGTTGATCGATTCATACAGCTCCATGCGCGTCTGCATGGTGTCGACGACATTCTTTTGCGTGCCGTCGCGGCGCAGGGCGCGGTAGACGTTGTCGGCCGCCTTGTTCATGGCGCGGAAAGCCGACAGCGGATACAGGGCCAGGCCCACATGGGCGCTGCGCAGTTCGTCGAGCGTGAACAGCGGCGTGGAACCAAATTCCGTGATGTTGGCCAGGATAGGCACATTGACGGCCTTGGCAAACGTGGCATACATGTCCAGGTCCGTGATGGCTTCCGGGAAGATCATGTCGGCGCCCGCTTCGACGCAGGCGACGGCGCGTTCCAGTGCCGCTTCCAGGCCATCAACGGCCAGCGCATCGGTGCGCGCCATGATGACGAAGTTCGGGTCCGTGCGCGCATCGACGGCCGCCTTGATGCGGTCGACCATTTCTTCCTTGCTCACGATTTCCTTGCCCGGACGGTGGCCACAGCGCTTGGCGCCCACCTGGTCTTCGATGTGCAGGCCGGCAGCGCCGAACTTGATCATCGATTTCACGGTGCGCGCCACGTTGAAGGCGGACGAACCGAAGCCCGTGTCGGCATCGACCAGCAGCGGCAGGTCGCACACGTCGGTGATGCGGCGGATATCGGTCAGCACGTCGTCCAGGCTGGAAATGCCCAGGTCGGGCAAGCCCAGCGAGCCGGCCGCGACACCGCCGCCGGACAAATAGATGGCTTTATAACCGGCGCGCTTGGCCAGCAAGGCGTGGTTGGCGTTGATGGCGCCGACGACTTGCAACGGGGATTCTTCCTGGACGGCCTTGCGGAATGCGGCACCTGCGGAGTATTGAGTCATGTGTTCACCTTATGGGATTCGGGTCGTCCCGAATGTTTCATGGACTTGCTATGAGCATCACTATTGCAAATGCCGTGCCAGGGCCGCGCGTCCACCCGGAAAGGACGCCAGTACGCAGTGAGATAAGGGGGAAACGGCCATGTATCGGCATGGCGTGCAGTGTCACGCAAGGGAACAGCGATGTGACGATGCATGTCAACGATGTTTCAAATATGTTTCAACCATTCCATTTGAAACATTGAAACATGAAACATGAAACAGACCAGATTGCCACCGGGGGCGCGCATAAAAAAGGCTCTGTCATCGGTAAGTAGGGTAAATGCCGGAATCTTCCTTTGACAGTGCTGTCTGACTCTGCATACTCACTTGACAAGGAGCAGATCATGCAGGCAGCCGAATGGATCAGCTTTATCGCCCAGTTTGCGCAGTTGAACCGACGCCAGCGGCAGGCTGGAATGGCCCTGCTGCGTGGCAATGCCCCACACGACGCGACCGTCGCGCTGCTGGAAAGTGTGGCGCAGCCGCGATTGGCCTGTCCCGCCTGCCACTCGCATCAGCTGCACCGGCATGGCCATGCACACGGCTTGCAGCGCTACCGCTGCGTGCCGTGCGGGCGTACCTTCAATGCCTTGACGGGCACGCCGCTGGCCCGCTTGCGCCACAAGGCGCTATGGATCGAGTATGCCGATTGTCTGCTCGACTCCGCCTCGGTGCGCCAAGCCGCTCAGCAGCTGGGCGTGCACCGCAACACTACCTTTCGCTGGCGCCACCGTTTTTTAACGGTCGCCAGGACGGACCGGCCGCATGGCCTGCACGGCATCGCCGAGGCCGACGAGTTATATCTGCTGGAATCGGAAAAGGGGGCCAGGCGGATGACGCGTCCGGCCCGCCGCCGGGGCGGCCATGCGCGCCAACGCGGCATTTCCAATGAACAGGTCTGTATCCTGGTGGCGCGCGACCGCACGGGACAAACCCTCGATTTTGTCACGGGCAAAGGGGCGCTGACGAAGGCGCAGTTACACCATTGTTTGTTGCCCGTCATCGACAAGGATATTTTGCTGGTGACCGATGGCCATGCCGCCTACCGGGCCTTCGCCAGGGAGGCGGGCATCAGCCATCAGGCCGTCAACTTGCGCGCCGGCATCCGCGTGCGGGGCGCCGCGCATGTGCAGAACGTCAATGCGTATCACAGCCGCTTGCGCGAATGGCTACGGCCCTTTCACGGTGTGGCGACGCGTTACCTGCCGAATTACCTGGGGTGGCGCTGGATCCTTGACGCCCGGCGCATCCGCTCACCAGAAACATTATTGAAGGCAACCCTGGGAGCATTTCCATATCTGACGGTGACATAGCCTAAAAAAACAGCCGGCGGGCGCCGGCTGCAGGTTTGCTGGAAATGCAGGAGCTAAGCCAGCCGCACCAGCGGGTTGGCGATGATGTTGTCGATCTGGCGCACGGCTTCTTCGCAGGCGGCGGCGATGGCGCCATCCTCGTCGTCGCGCACGAACTGCATGGTCGAGCCTTCGAATACTTCCAGGCCTTCTGCGGTGGCGCGTTCGATGTCGCAACTGGCCGACCATTTGCCGTCGGTGGTGGGCACGGCCAGGGGAACGATTTCCCAGCCTTTATAGTGAATTTTAGAACTGTTTTCCATGGGGTGCCTCCTTCGTGACTGACTCAATAGTGGAAATCGTAGCATGAAGCGGGACCGCTAGCGACGTGTTTCACGCGCCAGCGTAAGGTCGGACTGAGTTTCGGGCTAAACGATTTACGCTGGCTCAAGGACGCAGCAGATTATCCACTTCCGTCTTGGCCACTTCCAGGCCGGCCGTGCAAGCCGTTTCAGGTGCAGCATAGCCACCCAGGGTGCGGCTGCGCGTAATCGCTTGCGCCGCGCTCTCGCCCTCGCGCTGCAGGCGGTAGGTAAAATCCCATAAATCGTCGTTATCCTTTTGCGGGGTCACCGAAATCGTAAAACCGCGGTATTGTTCGCTGCGTGCAGTGGTATCGTTCATGAACTCCTCCTTGTAGGATGAGGTTACCACGCTGCAAGCGCCAGGGTGCGCACGACTGCCGCGCACTCCTTATCTGTTTTTCGCATGCCAAAGGTCAATTCTCAGCATTTTTTTAGCGCACTCTGGCGATATAATGCCCTTCCCTGTCCGTACTTTGCCGCCGCGATGACCCCACAAATCCAAGCTTTCTTCGATCCCGCCACCGCCACCGTCACGTATATTGTGTACGAGGCCGATGGCCAGGACTGCGCCATCATCGATTCCGTGCTCGACTACGATCCGAAGGCGGGCCGCACCTCGACCACGTCGGCCGACAAGGTGATCGCCTTCGTGCGCGAACACGGCTTGCAGTGCCGCTGGCTGCTGGAAACCCATGCGCACGCCGACCACTTGTCCGCCGCGCCCTACCTGCAACAGCAGCTGGGCGGCGACGTGGCCATCGGCGCCGCCATCCAGACGGTGCAGCAGGCCTTCGCCGCCGTCTACCACCAGGATGGCGCCAGGGCCGACGGCTCGCAGTTCGACCAGCTGTTCGCGCCCGACCAGGTGTTTCATATTGGCAAGCTGGAAGTGCGCGCGCTGCACGTGCCCGGCCACACCCCGGCCGACCTGGCTTACCAGATCGGCGACGCCGTCTTCGTCGGCGACACCCTGTTCATGCCGGACGTGGGTTCGGCCCGCTGCGACTTTCCAGGCGGCTCCGCATCCCTGTTGTACCGCTCCGTGCAGCGCCTGCTGGCGCTGCCGCCGCAAACGCGGCTGTTCATGTGCCACGACTACCCGCCCAACGGCCGCGCGCCGCGCTGGGAAGTGACGGTGGCCGAACAGCGCGCCGACAACATCCACTTGCGCGACGGCATCACGGAAGAACAATTCGTGGCCATGCGCACGGGCCGCGACGCCACGCTGGACATGCCGACCCTGATCCTGCCCGCCATCCAGGTCAACATCAACGCGGGCAAGCTGCCCGAACCGGAAGACAACGGCGTGCGCTACCTCAAAATACCGCTGAACGCGATTTGATTTCTGTGGGCACTGCCAGCCCGCCGCTCTTCCTTTCTTGACACCACGCAAGTTCCGCCCCGGGCATTCCGCATACAGTGCAGATTGCCTGGGCTTGCTTGGGCGCAGCTGTTTTTCCTTCCCAATCCTGGATGGAGCGCCCGCATGTCGCCCGACCCTACGCTCGATACCAATTTCATCCTGCTCGCCGAAGCAGAAGGCACGACCTTGTTCAGCCATGCGCTTCTGCATGCGGTGACGCGCCTGCCGCGTCCCGCCATCATCATCTTTGTGCACGGCGTCAATTCCGACGGTGAATGGTATGAGCAGGCGGAACAAGGCCTGTGCGACGGCCTGCATGCCCGCCTGAAACGCCACGATGAGGACCTCGTAATCCCCGGCCCGGCCGCCGGGCAGATGCAGGCTGCGACATACGCGCGCGAATTGACGGATGACGGCTTCCTCAATCCCAAGCGCAATGCCACCACCTTCCTGCAGGCGGACGATGCCAATTCACCCGTGATCCGCTTCCGCTGGGGCTACAAGGCCAACGGCGAGGAATTGCAGGCATTCGGCGACGGCATCTATCTCAACGAAAAGAATTACTGGGGCGGCGGGCCGTTCGCCAACGGCTGCAGCGCCCTGCCTGACCTGTGGGGCCAGGGTTTGTCGGAAGAACTGTTCCTGTGGATGCATATCCAGCACATGAACCCGACGAATGACCGGCAAGTGTATGCCTGCCCGCCGCGTCCGTATTTCGTGTTCGCCGCCTGGCGCCTGGCGCGTCTGGTGCAGTCGATCAGGGCGTGCCAGCACGATGCGCCCGTCACCATCGTCTGCCATAGCCAGGGCAATATGGTAGCCATGGCGGCCGCCTTTCTCGGCGAAACGCTGGGGCCGTCCGCCGTGGCCGACAGTTATGTGCTGTGCAACCCGCCCTATAGTCTGCTCGACAGCAATTTCACGGAAAACTGGGTCAGCGGCCATCTGAAGGATGAGCATGGCAATACGGGCCGGCAAAAGTATGCCGCACGCACGCAAACCTTGAAAGCGTTTTTCAACATCCTGCGCACCCGCACGGCAATGCAGCAGGATGCCGCCTTTGTCGACGAGTGCAGCGCCAATCGCAAGCCTGAACGCAAGGACAGCTACACGGCCGCGTTCGACCGCGCAGACTACGGCTTGCATGGCTCCACCTATGGCAGGGTCACCCTGTATTTCAATCCGCACGACCAGGTGATTTCCGCCACGCCCGTGCAGGGCATAGGCTGGCGCGGCATGTCGGCACAGGAAATTGCCGATACGGGTGGCGAAGGCGTCTTCACGCAGCGCGTGTTTGCGCAAAACCACCTTGTCGGCCAGGAAAATGAAAAGGACTACGATATCTGGCAGCGCAATGGCCAGCCATTGACACCGGACAGCATCGATTTCTGGCACCCGCATTCGCTGGTCGCCGAGTACTCGATCGAAAAGGGCATGCGGGCCAGCAAAGGCATCGGGCGCAAAATCCTGACCTTTTTGTTCGCGCCCATCGTCATCATTCTCGCCAAGACTGCCGGCACGCGCATCAACGCCCTGCCACCCAAGTCCTGGCGGCTGCCGATGAAAGCGCCCAAGCTGCCCGAGGCATTCCTGCCGCACTCGAAGCGCTTTGCCGACATCAGCGATCAGTTTGACGAAGGCTGCGATGCCCCGGCCGACTCCCTGCACAAGGACCGCGCCGCCGAAGCCGATGACGCGTATGCGCCCTACCGTTCCCAGGGCAAGGGCGATGCGCAAGCCGAGGCGGCGCTGCGCTACGAACAGAACGGCATGCTGCGCATGCAGGCCAGGCGCGACGGCTGGGTCGAAAAAGGCAAGCCTGAGACGCCCGTGGACAAGCCGGAGGAGGCTTCCACGGAATTCAAGGCCTGGCGCAAGAACGAAATTCAAAACTACCTGGCCGCCAATATCGACACCCACGCCACCGATCACTCGACCATCATGACCAATCCCGAGCATGCGCAGAAGGCGCTGGCGTATGACGTGGCGGTGGGCGTGTGCACGATCAGGCAGGAGGCGTTGCGCGAATTAAGGGTCGCGGCGGATTGGAGCCTGTTGAAAGGCTCATCTTTCGAGTCTGGAGAGTTCTTTGAATACTACGACAATGGGACATTTAAAAATGTATCTTTATTTACATGGGCAAATGACAAAGACAGCCCTGCCAGAAAACCAAAAAGCATCGTTGACGAGCGCCAGAATGCCAGGCCTGCCGACCCTTCCACCAACTTTGCACTGAGGACTGACGGTGCGTAAGTTCATTGTCACGCCACGCCAGCGACTGGCCTGGGCGCTCGCCACATCTTTCATTGTCATTTGCCTTGCGTTCTGGCTCAACTGGCAAAGCTATGCAGGTCACCAGACTATCCATTCACCTGGAGAACTCATGAAACAGTTCCTTGCGCTGCCCATGCTCGCTGCGTTCACCATGTTTGCGCTATTGACGGCCTGCGCCGTGCAACCTGTGCAGAAGGAAAGCGATCTCCCAAAAAACACGACCCATACTCCCTTCCGGGCACAAGTGGTGGGCCTGCAGTGGCTCAATCCGCTGCAACGGCTCGACTATCCGACCGAGTGGCAGCTGCTATGGACGTTGGGATTGGCCAAGCCCAACAAGAATGACGATATGGTCAGGACGGATCCCAGGGGCTTCAGCACCTTGCAGGCCGTCGCCCCCATTGCTCACGATATCAATGGCAGGGAAACGTTCAAGGGTTATCACCATAAGTATCTGCGCGAGCTGATGACCAATTTCCACGACATTTATTATTCCAGCCCCACCTACTTCTACCACGTCTATCCCAAAGATAAAAAACAGAACTGGCGCGAACTGGCAGGCATCCGCGTCGAATATGCCCTGCCTGAAGGAAAATTCGATCTGGCAGAAGTACATCAATTCACGCAGCAAACCATCACCAACACCTTCAGCATCGGCAATGTCAATTTCCCCACCCTCTGGACCCGCGCCACGCCACCCGACGTGCGCATCACCCTGGGCGGCAACAATGCGGGCTTCGTCTCCCTGCACGCCGCGCTGGCCTACCTGGAAGCGCATCCGCAGCAAACCGTGTGGGTCATGAACTGGGATGCGCCGAGCCGGCCGAAAACCATGCAGATCAATGAAAACCTGGTGCTGCTGGTGCTGGCCGGCCCTGATTACAAGACGGAGCGGGCGGCGCTGGCGTGGGTAGGCTATCCGGCCACGAAAAACGTGGCGGACTTTGAACTGGGCAAGGACAAGCCGCCGCGCACCGTGCAGGCGTGGCAGGCCGTATTTGCCGACGCGGCGCGCCAGGGCGGCAAGACGGAAACCGATATCGGCTACGTCATCCACGACGCCAGCCAGAGCCTGCCCACCTCCTCCGACCGGCTGGGCCAGCTGGCGCAGGCGCTGACCCTGGAAGTGCCGGACTTCGACTTCCTGCCGCAGACCTTCAATACACCTGCCCTGCTGGGCGAAATGGGCGCCGGCACGGCGCTGACCAACGTGGCCCTGGGCATCGCCCATGCTAACCATGTCGGCAAGAGCGTGCTGGTGGCGGGCACCAGCGATCCTGCCGGCGTCACGGGCGTGCTGGTAGCGCCGCCGGACAAAGTGCGCCCTATCGACCACGACAAACCGTGGTTCCGCGCGCGCGGCGAAAACCATGCGTATCTGCCGTGGTGGGGAATCCGCCACGATGCGGCGGACGATATGCAGGGCTACTCAGATTGAAGTCCGGAAGCAACGCTCCTCACATGGCGTCAAACGCAACAACACAATGCAAATAATGCGTCTTCCGCCATGCCAGATCCCTCAGTACCATGTGCTGCCCCTATTCAAGGATCGGCCACGCCATGCAACCACCGTCAAAACCCGTACCACCCGGCCAGCAAGCCACCCAGACCGGTAGCGCCACGATGCCCGTGCGCGGCGCGCTTGCCAGCCTGTCCCTGGCGATGCTGCTGCCCGCGCTGGGCACCAGCATCGCCAACGTGGGCTTGCCCGACATGGCCAGGGCCCTGCAGGCACCGTTCCAGGATGTGCAATGGATCGTGCTGGCATATCTGCTGGCCATCACCGCCCTGATCGTCAGCGTGGGGCGCCTCGGCGACATGCTCGGCCGGCGCCGCCTGCTGCTGGCTGGCATCGCGCTGTTTGCCATTGCCTCGATCCTGTGCGCCCTGGCGCCCACCTTGTGGCTGCTGGTTGCCGCGCGCGCCCTGCAGGGCCTGGGCGCTTCCGTCATGATGGCGCTGACCATGGCCTTTGTCGGCAGCATCGTGCCCAAGGCCAGGACGGGCAGCGCCATGGGCCTGCTCGGCACCATGTCGGCGCTCGGCACCACGCTCGGCCCCGCGCTGGGCGGCCTGCTGATCGCGCACTTCGGCTGGCAAGCCATTTTCCTCGTCAACGTGCCGCTGGCCGGCGTGGCGCTGCTGCTGGCCTGGCGCTACCTGCCGGCCGACCAGCGCGGCGCACACGCCAAACGTCCCGTGTTCGACCACCGCGGCACCGTGCTGCTGGCGCTGACTCTGGGCGCGTATGCGCTGGCCATGACCCTGGGCCGCGGCCATTTCGGCGTGCGCAACGCGGCGCTGCTGCTGGCCGCCTGCGTCGGCGCCATCGTGTTCGTCCGGGTCGAACTGAAGGCGCCGGCGCCGCTGATACACCTGACCATGCTGCGCGCGCCCGTGCTCAGCTCCGGCCTGGCGACCAGCATGCTGGTCTCGACGGTCATGATGTCCACCCTGGTGGTCGGCCCCTTCTATCTGGCGCGCGGCCTGGGTCTGGGCAGCGCCGTCACCGGCATGGTGCTGGCGGCCGGGCCGCTGGTGGCGGCGTTCTGCGGCGTGCCGTCCGGCTGGCTGGTGGACCGCTACGGCGCACAGCGCATGGGCGGCGCGGGCCTGTGCGGCGCGGCGGGCGCCTGCCTGGCGCTGGCCCTGCTGCCCGCCAGCCTGGGTATTCCCGGCTATGTCGCTCCCATCATGCTGCTCACGGCCAGCTACGCGCTGTTCCAGGCCGCCAACAATACCGCCGTGATGGGCGATATCGTTGCCGACCAGCGCGGCGTTATCTCGGGCATGCTCAATCTGTCGCGCAATCTGGGCCTCGTCACGGGCGCCTCCGTGATGGGCGCCGTCTTCGCTGCCGGCGCCGGCGATATCACCGGCGCCCGGCCAGCCGCCATGATCGGCGGCATGCACGCCACCTTTGCCGTCGCCAGCGCGCTGATACTCGCCGCGCTGGCCATTTTCGTGCTCGGCCGCGCTCTGAGCAAGCCCTGACCTGCCGCTGCCGGCGGCATCAACTGGCGTTGATCCGGGCCGCGCAGGCGTCGACCACGCAGCCGCGCAGCCAGCGATGGGCCGGGTCGGCATCCATGCGCGGATGCCACATCAGCGACACGGTCAGGTCGGACATGCCTAGCGGCAGCGCAAAACTGAACATGCCAGCGCGCAAATTGCCCGTATGCCGTTCCGGCACGCTGGCGATCAGGTCGGAGCCGGCGGCCAGCGCCAGCGCCGCCGTAAAGCCGCCGACGATGCTGGCGATCGTGCGCTGCAGTCCCAGCGCGGCCAGGGCGTCATCCATCGGTCCCGTATCCTGGTCGCGCCGCGCTACCAGCACGTGCCGGCCGGCCGCATAACGCTCGGCGCTGATGTCGCCTTGCGCCAGCGCATGGCCGCTGCGCACCACGCCCACGAAGCGGTCGCCGAACAGCCTGCGCGTGCGCACTTCCGGACTGGTGAGGCTGCCGATCACGCCCGTTTCCAGGTCGATGCTGCCCTCGCGCAGCTGCACGCTTTCGCGGTCCAGCTTTTGCACAAAGCGCAGACGCACGCCAGGCGCTTGCGCGCCGATATGCGCGAGCAGCGCCGGGCCGAAATTTTCCACGAAACCGTCGCTCGCACGCAGCGTAAATGTTTGCGCCAGCTGGCGCGGGTCCAGCTGCTGCGCCGGACCCAGTACGGCCAGCACCTCGCCTAACAGGGGCCCGACTCTTGCGCGCAGCTCCAGCGCGCGCGGCGTGGGCACCAGTTCACGCCCGGCGCGCACCAGCAAGGGATCGCCGGTCGTCTCGCGCAGGCGCGCCAGGGCGCGGCTCATGGCCGATGGACTCAAACGCAAGCGCCGCGCCGCGCGCGTGACGCTGCCTTCGGCCAGCAGGACATCGAGCGTGATCAACAGGTTCAGATCGGGCAGCGACATTGGCGCCTACTCGCCCTGCTCCGGCGCGCGCCCGATCTCGCCATCGATATTGGCCAGGAACCAGGCCAGCGACGACATCAGCGCCACGTTGCGCTTCAGGTTCTCCGGATCGACCTTGTCCAGGGTGTCGGCCGGCGTGTGGTGGTAGTGGAAGTAGCTGTGGCTGTCGACCAGCGGCTCGAAGCTGGGCACGCCGCCCGTTTCCAGGCGGTGCAAGTCGCCCGTGCCCAGCGCGTCGCGGCGCGTGAACGCGTGCGCGCCCATCGGCAGCAGGGCCGCGCGCAGCGGCGCGAACAGTTTTTCCGACTTCGGCCCCACGCTGGCGAGGATGCCGAACGGGCGGCCGGCGCCGCTGTCCATCTCGATGGCCGCATATTGTTTGCCGAGCGCCTGCTTGTGGGCCTCGAAATAAGCCTGGCCACCACGGCCGCCGTTTTCCTCGTTCATCCAGGCGATCACGCGGATGGTGCGGCGTGGACGGTAGTCGAGCTTTTTCAGGGTTTCCACCACGCCCATGGCCGCTACCACGCCGGCGCCGTCGTCATGCGCGCCCGTCGCCAGGTCCCAGGAATCGAGGTGGCCCGAGACCACCACCACTTCGTCGGCCTTGTCCGTGCCCGGCCAGTCGGCGATGACGTTGTAGCTGTCCGCTTCCGGCAAGTTTTGCGGCGTCAGGGTCAAATGCATTTTCATCGGGCCGCGCGCGGCCAGGCGGCCGATCAGCAAGGCGTCTTCCACGGTGACGGCGGCGGCGGGAATGCGTTTATTGTCATCGAGGCCCGTGGCGCCCGCATGCGGGATGCGGAAGTTCGCGCCGCCGATCGAGCGCACCAGCGCGGCAGCCGCGCCCAGGTCGGCAGCCGCCTTCGGTCCATTGAAACGGAAGCGCGAGCCCTGGCCGTAAGTCACGCCAGCCAGGCCCCGCTCGGCCATCTCCTGGTCGAATGGCGTGTCGATCAGCACGATGGCGCCCTTCACTTGCGCCGCGCGCGCCTGGAGTTCTTCCAGGCTTTTGACGATGATGAGGGGCGCCGTCAGGCCGGCGGCCGGCGTGGCGCCCGAACCGCCCAGGGCGGTCAGCACCACGCGCTGCGATACGCCCTGCGGACGGCCCGCGTAGTCGACGATGTCCGCCGTTTCCACACCGCGCACCCAGTGCGGCACTTTCACGGGCTGCAAGGTGACGGTGGCGCCCAGCTGGCGCATGGTCTCTGCCACCTGCTGCACGGCGGCCGCCGCGCCGGCGGAACCGGACAGGCGCGGGCCGATCAGATCCGTCATGTCGGCCAGGCGGGCGTACGCCCAATCGCTTTGCAGCGCCGTGTCGCGCACCTGCGCCAGCGCTTGCGGCGCATTGCCCGGCGCGGCGGCAAAGGCGCCGGCACTGACGATGCAGCCAAGAGCAAGGGATACAGCGGAACGGCGCAGTGGCGCGCCAGTCAGGATGGTATGCATGTAAGGTCAATTCCAGTCAACAAGGTCGATGCGGATACGCCGTGGCCAGGGGCAAGGCGCGGCTTTCTACGATAGCGTATTTATTCTGTCATTGCAGTAACTTTTACGGGATCGATTGTCTCTCCCCCCGGAGTCGATTACCATCAAGATCGTGATCGCTACCGGATACCGCCATGCTCAAGGGAACCCTCTGTACCGTCCGGCATGTGCAGGCCGCCGACCTGAATGCCTATATTTCCCTCGTCAACGACCTGCACTCGCGCGGCGAGTTTTTCTCGATGCAATTCAAATCGCCCGAGGCCATGCGGCGCGACTTCCTGCAATCGGGCTTTGTCACCGAGGACAGCGAATTGTTCCTCATCGAAGACAAAGCCCAGCACATCATCGGCACGATCACGCACTTCAAGAGCCGCACGCCAGCTTCGCGCGAGATCGGCTACCGCCTGTTCGACCGGCAGCGCGACGGGCGCGGCTACATCAGCGAAGCGACGCGCCTGGTGGTCGATTACCTGTTCAACGCCTATGCGTATCATCGGCTGGAGCTGCTGATGGACCCGCTGAACATCGGCTCCGAGCGCATCGCGCAAAAGAACGGCTTTACCGAGGAAGGCTTGATGCGCCAGGCATTTTTTATCAATGGCGCAATGCGCGATGTCAAAATGTACAGCCTGTTACGGCCCGAATGGCAGGCGCGCCTGCGCTGACTTGTTACCATCGGGGCAGGAGTGTAAGAAGTTGTATTAGACGTGGAACAAGCTGGTGACAGCAGATATAGTCCAGTCCATGCAGATCATTGTGATCTCGCCGGAATGGAAGGAAATGCCATGTTGAACAAGAAACTCCTGGGTGCGGTGATGGTAGCGGCAGTGGCTGTGTCTTCGGCCGCAGTCGCCGGTGACCGCGACTTCAATACCGTTGCAGGCGCCGTTGTCGGAGCGGCCATTGGCAACAGCACCGGCGGGCGCAATGGCGCGATCGTCGGTGGCGTGCTTGGCGCCGCCGTCGGCAACAGCATCAGCACGAATGACCGCTATTATGACCGTGGCGGCTATAGCGGCGGCTACCGCGAAACCTATTACGCGCCTGCGCCGCAACCGGTGTACTACGCGCCGGCGCCACAGCCCGTGTATTACGCGCCGCCACCACGCTACTACGGCCCGCCGGCTGTCGTCTACGTGCAACCGGGCCGCGGCTACTACCGCGACCATGGCCGCCGCGACTACTATGACCGAGACTACCATGACCGCGGCCATGGCTGGGGCCATCGCCGTTAAGCGCCGCCCTGCCCCGTGAAAAACCTGCGCCAGCCTGCTGCCGCAGGTTTTTTGTTAGATAAGCAAGGTATCGCCCCTGCACAATTTCAGCTAAGCTGTGTCCTATGATCAACATTGCTGGCCGCCTGGACCGCTCAACCGATGCATTTAATCAAAGACGCGCTTGACTTCGGCCCCTGGCTCGATGCCGCCGCCGGCAGCAGCGTGGGCGCCGGCCCCCTGCCGCGGCGCGAAAACCAGGATAACTTCCTGCTGATCGATGCCAGCGGCCACGCCGTCTGCCTGTCGCGGCAGGCGCCGTTCCACTGCAAGGTGCCAGGCTGGCCGCGCGGCCATGTGCGCGCAGCCGTGCTCGACGGCATGGGCGGCCACGGCCAGGGGCGCGAGGCGGCGGAAGCGGCCGTGCAAGGCTTGCTGGCCATGCCCGCCTGCCTCGACCCGGCCAGCCTGGCAGCCAGGCTCGACGCTCTGCACACGCGCTTGCAGGATGGTTTCGCCAGGAGCACGCCGGCCCAGGCGCGACCGCCCGGCACCACCCTGACCTTGCTGGAAGTGCCGCCCGGCGAAGCGCCGCTGCTGTATCACGTGGGCGATTCGCGCCTGTATGAACTTGTCGACGGGGTGGCCAGCATCCTCACCGTCGACCACGTGCCGGCCACCGTGTACGCCATGCGCGGCGCGCTCGACGAGACGCGCTGGCGCGCCGCCGTGCACGGCGAGCACCATCCGCAAATCTCGCAGGCATTTATTTTAGGCAACGCCCTGAGCGACAGCTTGCAGCTCGACAAGCCCCTGCGCGGCCTCGATGCATCCACCTTGCCGCCCTTCCTGGCGCACCTGGGCGACCGCCGCGTGCTGCGCGTGCGTCCCGGCGCCCACTATGTGCTGGCCAGCGACGGTTTCTGGGCCTGTGACGATCCGCTGGCGCTCACGGCCCGCTGGCCCGCCTTGTGTGCCGGCAAGAGTGCTGCCCAGGCCGTCAGCGCCCTGTTCGACGACTTCCTCTCGCATCCGCCAAAAGGCTTGCATAGCGACAACATTACCTTGCTGGCGCTGCGCTTCGATGCGGAATTCACCGCCGCAGCCGGCTAGCTGCCAGATAACCAGCCGTCGCCGAGATGGCCGACAACACGCTGCCCCAGGCCATGTCGATCACTGTCAAGCCCAGCGGCCAGTCACGCAAGGTGGCATAGTTACTCAAATCATAAGTACCATAGGCAAGCAGCCCCAGCAGCGCGCCCAGTGCTGCCGCCGTGCGCCCACGACGCGCGCGCAGGCCCGGTAAAATGGCAAAGACCAGCAGCCCCGCCACGTACAGCAGATAAAACAGTACGGCCGGCGCCCATCGGGGCGACTCCGTCAATAGCGAACCCAGCGCCGCCGCGTACACGGGTTGCATCAGCACCGCCAGCCACAGGGCGTCGATGGCCAGGAACACGCACAAGGTGGCGCCATAGGCAATGGCAAGCTGGAGCGGGCGTTGGACGGGCATGATTGTCTCTCGATTCAAGCGTCGGGGTGAACAGCCAGCATAATGCAAAACGTCCCATGCTCGCATCGCGGGCGTAAAAATGCCCGGCTGGCGTGCACGCGCATTGATGCGCGAGCGACCGCATGCAATATCAAAATAACATATCCAGAAAGTTATAAAATATGTTTTTGAGCAATAGTTTCCATGGCATGCATGACGAGGTGTGACCAGGGACATGAATTTGGGCAAAAAGAGCGCATTCCCGCGCTGCGAATGTTGCCAAGCGGGCGCAAAAGCGCGTAAGCTCTGATGTAGAACAGAGGGCAAAATATCCCCGCTCGATTCGAGTCAGAATGTCATGAAAAAATGCAGCAACCCGGAGCACCCGCACTGTACGTTCTGGGTCTTGCCTGGGGATACAGTCTGTGCGGGCAACCACCCGCAAGCAAGGACTGCTCCCAGCAGCTACGACCTGTTGAGCGCACTGCGCAGCACCCGTTCCGAGCCATCGGCAACGGCGCTTTCGCACGCCCCGACCCATGACGCTACCTTGCAAGCCGTGAGCAATCCTGTGCAGGCCTCCGCCGCGCCTGCGGCGTTCACGCCAGCCCCCGTTGCCGCGTCAGCGGTGCCCCCGGCTTACCAGCCGGTGCAAGCCCACCTGCACATCAGCGGCTTCGATCCGCGCGCGGCAGGCGGACGACAAACCCTGAAGATGGAATTGCGCGGCATGAGCGCCGCCTGCGCGCCGCAACTGACCTTGCGCCTGCGCTCGGACCTGATTCCCCGTGGCCAAGTGCAGCATGATTTCGTGCGCACCACGCGCGGCGACTGGCGCCCCGTGTTTGTCGAGTTTTCCTCGCGCAACAAGGAACACGGGCAATATCAGATCGAAGTGGAAGTGCACAGCCATGTCGATGGCGCCGTGGCGCAGAATTGGGTGTGCACCTTCGTCATCCTGGTGCCGCGCCGTGACGCCACGCTGACGGAAATCCACCAGATTTTCCTGAGCACGCACAAGAATGTGCGCGTGATGGCCGACGACGCCTCGATCGCCCGCGTGACGGGCGGCGACGGCTGCAACCTCGACGTGACGGCGCGCAATGCCGGCATTGCCCACGTGGATTTATCTGCGCCGCAAGGCAAGATCGACATGGGTTTTACCACCATCGCCTGGGACGAGGAGTTGATCGAAGTCGACCTGCCCGCCACCAGCCACTGCCATCCGCACCCGAGCCAGGCTGCCTGCCTTGTCAATGCGGCGCCGGAAGCGGGCGAGCAGCGCCAGATCCGCCTGTTCGCGCTGGAAGAATGCATGCTGGGCCGCTTCGAGCTGGTGGACCCGGAAGCCGACGTGCTGCTCAGCCATTTCAGTCCCGACGGCCAGGACAACAATGGCTTGACGCGCCGCCTGTCGGGCCGCCATGCCATCATCCGGCGCAGCGGGCAAGGTTTTGAAATCGAGGACGTGTCGCGCTATGGCGTGCTGCTCGACGGCGTGTGGCCCGGCAAGCACAAACCGGTCGCCCTGCGCCTGGGCATGCGCATCGAATTGTCTGCCAGCATCAAGGGCATCGTCGTGCTCAGCGTCACTGCCCTCCTTGCGCACGGCGTGATCCTGCACCGCATCGACCACGGCGCCCGCGCCGAATGTTTTTACCTGCTGCTGCCGGAAGCCCAGCCTTCGCCGGCCAGCCACCTGGCCACGCCGCAGGCCAGCTGTCTGCCCATGCTGTTCCACCGCGACGGCGGTTTCTGGCACCTGGACACGGCCAGCGGCAAGGAAACCGCGCTGGCCCCCGCCACTGCTCTGGATAAACTCAGCGGCTTCGCGCGGCACAACCGCTTCGCCAGCGAACCGTATCCGGAATGCTGGATCATCCGCACCGAGAGTGCGACGCTGTGCGATAGCGTGCTAACCGCCTGATACAACACCTCTCAGGTATTAGCTAGCGCGGCACCAGTACGAGAAAAATCATCGACAGCCCAAAAATGAACACCGCTTCCAGCGTAAACACGATGGCGGGAATCTGCAATTCGCGCGGGATTTTCATGGCGAGACCTCTTCAAAAAACAGGACTGCTTTCAGCATAGCGCCCCCTGCGCCAATTGCATTATCAGTCGCACAACACACTTGAGCGCCCGGCATGACTTGTCGAGTTCGCTGTCCACGCCCCGCCGACACACAATTTAACAAATTCTCACCAGATATTCTGCAAATAGCACCCCTCCACGCCCTTGCATACTGTATATTCATCCAGTTAATACCCCCTGTATTTCACACAACGCCCGCATGGCGTTTTACATTTTCTATGGCTTCCAACAAAGCGCATCATGCGACCGGTTGGGCTGCCGGCGTGATTGCCGCAGCCCTGGTCGCGCACGCTGGCGCCGGTGGCCCCTACCAAGTGCTGAGCATGCTCGCCTTTGTCATGGGGGCGCTGGGCGGCACGGCGCCGGACTGGCTGGAAGTGGCCTGGTGGGCGCGCACGCACCGGCTGTGGATCACGCACCGCACCTGGACGCACTGGGGCCTGGCCTGGATCGCCCTGCTCGTCTACACGTATCTGCAATTGCCGCATCACCTGTGGGCGCCGCCCCTGTTCGGCTTTGCCGCAGGCGGCATCATGCATCTGCTGGCCGACTGGCCCAATCCGCTGGGCGTGCCGTGGATTTTCCGCCGCCACTCGCTGCGCTGGTGGAAAAGCGGCCGCCACGACATCATCGTCATCATCGCCGCCTGGCTGGCCGCCACCGTCGTGGCCGACCACGTGTTTTTCGGTGGCATCCACCTGCGCCGCACCGTGCTGGCGTTTGACAGCCTGCTGCACTGGTCCGCTGGCGCACTCCAGACGGCCTGGGCAGATCTGCAACAGTGGCAAGAGCGCTGGCGCCTCGGTGGCTGACGCCAATTGACACAGGCGGGGTAGACTGCGATCAGGCCAAGCGCGCTTCCAAGGAAGGGGCTAGCTTGCCGGGCGCAGGGGCGCCTTCGGCAACGGGATGAATTCCGTCTCGCCCGGCACTTGCCCCATGCGCTGGGCGCTCCAGTCGTCGGCCGCCTGCGACAAACACTGCTTGCTCGACGAGACGAAATTCCAGAACAGGAAGCGTTGGCCGTCCAGCGGTTCGCCGCCGATCACCACGAACTGCACCGGGGCGCTGCCCGCCGTCACCACGGGCACGGCACCGTTCTCCAGCAAGGCCATGGTATGCGGCAGCAGCGCCACGCCATCGAGCAGCACCTCGCCGCTGATCGGGTAAATCGCCGCTTCCGCCGGCAAGCCCTCCAGGCGCAGCTCGCGCCCCGCCTGCAGCGCCACATCCAGGTACACCGTCTGCATATAGGTGCGCACGGGCGAGGTCTGGCCAAACGCCGTGCCGATCAACACTTTCACGACGGCGCCATCGAGCGCCACGACGGGAATGTCGGCCTGCGGCGTGTGCGTGAAACTCGGTTCGTCCTCTTCGTGCGCCTTGGGCAGCGCGGCCCACAGCTGCAAGCCATGCGTGCGGTGCGGCTGGCCGGCCAGGTCGTGCGGCGTGCGCTCGGAATGCACGATGCCGCGCCCGGCCGTCATCCAGTTGATGGCGCCCGGCTCGATGCGCTGGTACGAGCCGATGCTGTCGCGGTGGTCGATCGCACCCTCGAACAGATAGGTGACGGTGGCCAGTCCGATATGCGGATGGGGGCGCACGTCGTGGTTGGCATCGGGCGCTACGTCGATGGGGCCGAAATGGTCAAAGAAAATGAAGGGGCCGACGGCCTGTTTTACTGCCGACGGCAGCAAACGCCGCACGACAAAGCCGCCGCCCAGGTCCTTTTCGTGGCTTTTCAGGATGGCCGCGCTCATGCCAGCACCGTCGTCACTTCGGTGGTCACAGCCGTCATCAATTTATGCAGCGGGCATTTGCCGGCCGCGGCCAGCAACTCCTGGCGCTGCGCGTCGCTCAAGTCACCGCTCAGGTGCAAGGTGGCGGCCAGGCGGTACACGCCCTTGCGCTCTTCGCTGGCATCGCGCTCGGTCGACACTTCCACATGCTCCAGGGGAATGCCCTTGTGTTTGGCGTACCAGACCACCGTGAGCGCCTTGCAGGCCGACAGGGCCGCGTCATACAGGTCGTGCGGCGAAGGGCCGGCATCGCCGCCCCCTTCGTCCACCGAGGCGTCGGCGGAAATGATGTGGTCGCGCACGTGCACGATGTGGCGCATGGGTTGCGACTGGTCGCGGATGGCTTTGATGGTCATGGCGTTCCTTGGTGCGTTTGGAAAGCCACAATTTACACCGTTTGCCCGTTTTGCGCAGCCCGCTCCCCGGGCATCAGGCTATTTGATACGGAACAGGGCGTCCACCGTCTGTCCCATCTTCAGGCTGGTGACCATCAGCATGTCGTCGGGATTTTGCCGCTGGCGGCTGTTGGCGCGCTGGTAGCGGTCGGACGGCACCAGGCCCACCGCATTGCCCAGGTTTTTCAGCTGGTCCGACGAGATGCCGGCCACGGCGCCCGCGCGCTTGCCGAAGCCGCGCGCCATGGCGTCGGCCTTGCGCTGCGCATCCTTGACGGCTTCGCCCATCAGCTCTTCTTCCAGGCGGATGCGCTCGGTGGTGCCGAAGGTGACGGCAAACGCATCGAGGTTGGGCATGGCCAGCAGCGGACGCATGACGGCGGGCCATTTCGACAAATCGGCCACATTGATATGCACGCTGGCCTTGATCAGATACTGCGGATTGGCGGGGTCTTGCTCGGCGCCCTTGCGAATTTCCTTGCGCACGTCGCGCACCTCGATGCCGGCCGCCGCTTCGGGCAAGCCCTGCTCCACCAGCAGCGCCTTGATTTCCGTGATGCGCGTCTGCACGAGAGCCGTGGCCACCTCCGGCGCCGGGTCGAAGGCGCTGACATCGAAATCGATCTCGCCCAGGTCGGGCATGACAAAGCTGAACGCGGTGCCCGTCGCATGGATGAAGGGATAGGAGGGCAAGTCGCTGGCCAGGGCGGAGACGGGCAGGCAGGCAAACACGATGGACAGCAGGCGGCGTTTGAACACGGACACTCCGGCACAGTTAAGATGCATGAAGTATCCGCCAATATAGAATATTTAACAACAAATTAATCGAGCGTGCGCGCCACCCTGAAACCGACGATGTCATTCGACAGCACGGTGGAAAAACCGTTGCGCAGGGCCGAGCGCAGATAGCGCGGGTGGTACAGCCAGGAGCCGCCGCGCAGGATGCGCCGGCTGCTGTCGCTGCCCTCTTCCCATGCGCTGCCATCGGCGGGCGCGCCTGCGTAATTGTCGTGCACCACGTCCTGCACCCATTCCCACACATTGCCATGCATGTCGAACAGGCCCCAGGAATTCGGCGCGAAGCTGCCCAGCGGGCTGGTGCCGCCCCGGTACACGCCGCGCGGGCCGCCGTTGTAGACATACAGGCCGTCGTAGTTGGCTTGCTCGGTACTGATCGTGTCGCCCACGTTGAAGGCCGTGCGCGTGCCGGCGCGGCAGGCGTATTCCCACTCCGCTTCGCTGGGCAGGCGATACTGCCGGCCCGTGCGCTCGCTGAGCCACCCCAGGTACATCTGCGCGTCATTCCAGCTCACGCCCACCACCGGGTGCAGGTCGTTCTGCACGAAACCGGGATTGTCCCAGTCCGTCTCGGAACCGCCCGCCCAGCCGGTCGCCTTGACGAAGGCGCGCCATTCGCCCACGCTGACGGGGTGGCGCGCCAGCGCGAACGGGCGCTCGATGCCGACCCAGTGCTGCGGCGTCTCGCGTTCCAGCCAGGCCTGCTGCGAGCCGGCCTGGATGGCGGCCTTGTGCTCCGTCTCGTGCGCGCCCATCTGGAAGCGGCCGCTGGGAATGAGCACCAGTTCCGGACCCTGCCCCGAGCCATCGAGGAAATCGTCGCGCAAGATGCCTTCGGCATTGGCCACCGGTTCCACATGGTCCGCTTCTGGCGCCGGCGCGGATGCCGGCGCAGGGACAGATGCGGCGGCGCGGCTGGCCTCTGCGCGGCGCGCCCGTTCCTGCTCGGCGCGATACGCCGCCTCCGCCTTGGCGACGATGGCCTTGCGCTGCAATTCCTGATGCTCCTGCAAGGCCGTGGCGGCATCGGCTTCGCGGCGCGCGCGCAACTGGCCGCGCAGCGCTTCCTTGCGCAGCTTGCGCGCCTCTTCCGCTTCGAAATGGCGCTGCGCCTCCTGTTCGCGGCGCAGTTTGTCCTGCCGCTGCTTTTCCAGCGCGGCGGCATGGATTTCCGCCTTGCGCCGCTGGTCCAGTTCTTCCTGGCGTATCCGGGCCCGTTTGATCTCTTCTTCGCGGGCCTGTTCGGCGGCCAGCGCCGCCTGCCGTTGCTGCTGCGCCTGCTGTGCCAGGCGCGCCTGCTGCTGGCGCGCCTGTTCCGCCAGTTCTTCGGGCGACGGCCCGGCAGCACGCTCCAAATTTTCCAGCAAGGCTTGCACCGATTGCGGACGCAGTTCCGCCGTCAGCGAAAAACCGTTCTGCAGCACTTGCCACTGTGCTGCATTGAGCGCCTGCGGTGGCGAGGGCAAATGGCTGGCGCTGCGCACGTCATCGAATGGCATGCGCCCTTCCAGCATCTGGTAAATCATCACGGCCACCGCATACACGTCCAGGCGCGGGCTGGGCTGGCGCTGGTTGGCGCCGGCCTCGGGCGCCCGATAACCGTGCGTGCCCGCGTTCGGCATGTCCAGCGCCAGGCTGCTATCCGCATTGCGCACGCGCGTCGCGATGCCGTAATCGAGCAATTTGATATCGCCTTTCGCCGTCAGGAAGACATTGCCCGGCTTGATGTCGCGGTGCACCAGCTTGTGCTTTTCCCACGCATATGACAGGGCCTCGGCCACCGGCTGCAGCAATTCCTGCACGGTCGACAACGGCAGCGCGCCCTGGCGGCCCAGGTAGTGCTCGAGGTCTTCGCCATCGAGGCATTCCATGATGATGAAATAGCTGGCCGTGGCAGGATCCTGCGCCCACTCGTAGACGCGCACGATGTTTTCATGCGCGAGTTTTCTCGCCTGGGTCGCTTCCTCGATCAGCAGCTTGGCGTGCGTGGCGCTTTGCGTCAGCTGCGGCGGCAAAATCTTCAGCGCCACCATTTCGCTGCTGCCCAGCTCCGCATGCGTGGCCAGGTCGGTGGCTTGCCACACCTGCCCCATGCCGCCCGTGCCGATCAGCCGTTCGAGCCGGTAGCGGCGGTTTTGCGGGCCGATTTCCTGGCCCTTCATGAAGCCCAGCTCCGTGCCCTGGCGCACCGGCAGCGGCGCGGCCACAGCTGCAGCGCCGGGCGGCGCGTACTCGGCGTCGAGGATGGCGTTCTTGCGGCGTTCAAATTCCTGCTCGCTGAGCAGCCCGTCGTCATGGAGGGCGCGCAGTTCCCGCAGTTTGTCTCGTGCTTTTTGCATCATCTGGGGTGAAACGCTTCCATCAAGGCTGCAGGGCGACGCCGCAGGCGGCGCAGAATTTATCTTCGGGATGGCCGGTGCGCTGCGCATGGCCGTTCTTGCAGCGGGCCGGCGCGGCAGAGGCAGCGCCTGGCTGCAGCGCCTGCGCCACGGCCACGCCCAGCTGCGCCTGCGCCGACAGGCCATGCGCGTGCGCCGCGTTCTGCAAGTTGATCTGGTCGAGCTGCTGGCGCCGTTCGCGTTCCGCCTGGCCTTCCAGGTAGTTGCGCTCTTGCGCCACGCTGTCCTGCGCCATGCGCATGGCCTCCAGCGGCGCGACGCTGTTTTCGGCTGCCGCCAGCGCAGCCAGCGCGTGGATCTGCTCGGCGCTCATGCCGGCCTGCAGCTGCGTTTTCAGCACTTGCGCCAGTGCGGCCGCGTTCTGTCCGGCGGCCATGGCCAGCTTGCCCGTGTCGCTCAGCGAGCCGATTTTCTCGATGCGGTCGATGTCGATGCGCGCCAGTTCGGCCGCATGCGCCTGCTGCGCCAGCAGGGCTTCATATTCGCCCTTCCAGCGCGCGTAATCGCTCTCGCGCTGCTGCGCCATGGCCAGCAAGTCGCGCTGCCATTGCGCCTCCTGTTCCAGCTGGCGCAGCTGCTGGCGCTGTTCCTCGATGGCCAGCGCGTCGAGCTGCGCCAGCTGCGTTTGCTGCTGCAGCTGGCGCGCGTGCACGCCGTCGGCCTCGATGGTGCGCAACAGCTTTTCCTGCTGCGCGATGGCGTCTTCGCGCGCGCCGCCGCGCCGCAGCGCCGCCACTTTTTCCGCGATGTCCGCCGCCTGCACCTGCGCCGCTTCATCCTTGTGCGCCTCGGCGCGCAGCAATTCGCGCTGGCGCGCCAGCTGCATCTGGTCTTCCCACTCCTGCACCCGCTCCGCTTCGCGCTTGCGCGCCGCATTCGCCAGCATCAGGCCTTGCCAGGCGGCCTGGTGCTGCTCCGCCTCCAGCTGCGCCTCGCGCTGAGCCGCATCCGCTTGCGCCTGGCGCAGGCGCGCCAGCTGGGTGCGGCGGCCCGTCTCGTCGTCGATCAGCAGCGCGCTTTCAATCTGCTGCGCGATCGACTGCAAGTGCACCTGATGCGTAAAGCGCTGCTGCGCCAGCTGGATCTGCTCGCGCCCATGCAGCTGCGACAGTTCCAGCTCGCTGCGCATCTTGATGGCGGCCAGCGCGCGCACGTGTTCCCAGTTGGCCGCTTCATCGGCGCGCTGCGCGCCCTTCTGCGCCAGTTCCTGTTCCAGCTCGCCCAGCGCCAGCGCGGCGCCGTGGTCGAGCGCCTGGCGCCGCGATTTCGCTTCCAGGATGCGGCCATACAGGTCGATCTGGCGCCCGCGCAGCGCCTGCAGGCGCTCCGCTTCCTGGTGCCCCAGCTCCGCCTTTTCCAGCGTCGCATCCTGCTGCAGTTCGGCGCGCCGGTGCGCATGGCGCGCCGCCAGTTCTTCGCGGCGGATGCGCTGCCACTCTTCCTCGTCATACAACTGGTCGAGCTGCTTCATGCGCTCCAGGCTGTGCTGTTCCAATTCCTGCGCCGGCAAGCCGCCCAGCCACAGGGTGCCGATGGCGGCGTCGGCGTTGCCGTCGCGCTTGTCATGCCGTAGGCTGAGGGTTTCCACGCGCGCCACGGCCAGGCCGGACGGCGCCAGGCGCTGCGTCAGCGCCGATTGCAGGCGTTCGTTCAATTCGGGCCGCAGATCCGCATTCGCGTCCATCTCGCGCAGCGCGCGGCTGCCGATGAATTCCAGCGCAATCTGGCGCACGGACGGCAGCAGCAAGGCGTGCAAGTGGGCGCGCGTGACGGCGCCCGGCGCGCGCATGAACTGGCGCGCGAACGCATCGGGCTGGCCCAGCGCGATATCGATACGCAAGGACGCGGCGACGTTGAGCAGTTCCGTGCTGGCCAGACCGGGCAGGTCGAATTCGAGATTCACGGCGTCGGCGCGCACGATCAGCACTTCGGCCGGGCGCGCCGGCAGCAGCGCGGGCAGGCGCGCAAAGAAGGCGGCGCTGTCGTAGTCGCCGGTCGGTATCAAGGTGAAAGCGTCCGATTGCACGATCCAGGCGCGCGACTCGGCGGGCACCTGCAGGCGGCGCGCCGCGCTGCCAAACAGCGAGGACAGCTCGCGCACGCCGAAGAACAGGGCCAGTTGCCCATCAGCAAGATGCCATTGGTTGGCATGCAGCACCGAGTCGCTGTCGGGGGCGCCCAGCGACAAGCCGCATTGCGCGCAATAGCCGGCGGCAGCGCCGTTCTTGTGCTCGCAACGGGGGCAGCGGGCGCCGCCAAAACCAAACAATTGGAACATGTGTGACTCCTGATGAGAATAATTGTGTGCGCAACACGGCTGCCATGCCGATTCTAGCAGGACAGCTGGCGCGGCACCTGCCGCGCGCCGCGCGTGCGCAACACGGCGCACAACAGGCGCACAACACAGTGCAGTGTCAAATAATGCCATGCGGCAAGTGCATTCATATGCCCGGATACAGGGCTAATTAGGCCTCAATTCAAGCGGTCGCCCGCCCGCCCCGGACGCCGGCATTTCAGCGCCGCTTTTTTGCAGGCCATCCCGCCAAAACCACGGCTGGTCGCATCGGCATGGCGCGCTGGCGCGCCCTTGGCTACAGTGCATGCATACCCACCCGCCCCCCGAAAGGAAGCATCATGAAAATCTTAAAAAACATGGAAGCCATCTTTACCGTCGCCATCGCCATCGCCTGCGGCGCCAGCTACGCCAGCTTCATGCAGCCATCGGCAGCCAGGACCGCAGATGTCGCGCAAGCGAGCACCATCCCCGTCGTGGTGGTCAGCGCCAAGCGCCTGACGGAACAGGAAAAGAAAATCTCGCTGATCGAGGAGCGCCAAGCCCTGCTGGGCAACGCCACCGCCAGCACCTTGTGAGCCATCGATGATGACACCACGCCGCCTGGCGCCAGCTTGAATAGCGCCACGCCAGGCCGCCATTTGTATCGGCCACGGATACACGGACACACAGCATTGTGTCAATTGTAATAAGTTGAATCAAAGGCGAAAAACCGCCAGCAAGCGCCTATAGTCCATTTCACGCAATCACCGAAATGGAGCACACCATGAAACCCATCGCACTCTACGCAGCAGCCATGCTTGCCATCAGCACCGCGGCCTTTTTGCCGGCGCAGGCGATGGCACAGAATCAGCTCGGCGTGAGCATTGTCATCGGCAACGCCCCGCCTCCACCACGCTTTGAAAGCGCCCCCGTGCCGCGCGCCGGCTATGTCTGGGCTCCGGGCTACTGGAACTGGGACGGCCAGCGCCATGTCTGGACCGGCGGCGAATGGCTGCGCGAACGCGGCGGCAACCAGTACCGCCGCGCCGCCTGGATACAAGAGAACAACCGCTGGCGCCTGGACCGTGGCGGCTGGGTCGCCGCGCAAGTGCAGCCCGTGCGCTATGACGACATCCGCATCGCCCCGCCGCCACCGCGCCGCGAAGCAATCCCGCGCGCCCGCCACGGCTACACTTGGGCGCCCGGCCACTGGGAATGGCGCAGCCAGCGCTACGCCTGGACGCCCGGCGTGTGGATCGCAGAACGCCCCGGCTATGCGTATGCGCCACCGGCCTGGAATCAGCGCGATGGCCGCTGGCAGATGGAGCAAGGCCGCTGGTCGCCACGCGGACCGAACGGCGACCGCGACCGCGACGGCATCCCCAACCGCTATGACCGCGACAATGGCAACCGCCACGACCGCGACGGCGATGGAGTACCGAACCGCGACGACCGCCGTCCAGACAACCCGAACCGCAGCTAACACGGGGCGGTAGTCACTGCCAAGGCCACCCATCGCGGTGGCCTTGTCATTTTCCGGACATATCTGTGTATTAAAATCGCGCGACGATCAATCACACTGCGCGAGAAAGATTCACGATGGCGATGGAAACTGCCGGTTTTACCTACGGCTCGGACACTTCGGGCCTGGTCTGGGGCTTCCTGTTTGGGCGCGAGGCCCAGCCGCTGGCGCTCGACTCGACGGCCGCGCTGGCCTGGCTGGCCGATGGCGCGGCCAGGCCGGCGCAAGAATTCGTCTGGCTGCATTTCAATTTATCGCATGCGGCCAGCGAAAAATGGCTGATGACGCATACGCAGCTGGCCGACGAATTCTACGAGACGCTGCACCAGGGTTCCCGCTCGACGCGCATCGAACAGGCGGAAAACACCCTGATCGCCGTGGTCAACGACGTGGTGCACAATTTCTCGTTCGAAGCGTCCGATATTTCCACCATGTGGGCCAGCGTGGCGCAAGACCTCGTCATCACGGCGCGCCGCGCGCCGCTGCAGTCGATCGAGCGCTTGCGCCAGGCTGTCATCAAGAACCACGAGCCGATCCGCTCGTCGGTGGAACTGCTGATCCATCTGCTGCGCGACCAGGCTGACGTGCTGGTCAACATCGTGCGCGATGCCGTGGCGCGGGTCGACGATATTGAAGACCACTTGCTGGCCGGGCGCCTGGTGCCCAAGCGCGAAGACCTGGGTGCCATGCGGCGCGTGCTAGTGCGGCTGCAACGCCTGCTGGCGCCGGAACCGGCAGCCCTGTTCCGCCTGCTGCAGCGTCCGCCGGCATGGGTGTCGGAGCTGGACAGCCTGGAACTGCGCCAGTCGACGGAAGAATTTTCCGTGGTGCTCAGCGATATGTCGTCCTTGCAGGAACGCATCAAGCTGCTGCAGGAAGAGATTGCCGCCAGGGTCAACGAGGAAAACAGCCGCAGCCTGTTCGTGCTGACCATCGTCACCGTGCTGGCCTTGCCGATCAATATCATCGCCGGCATGCTGGGCATGAACGTGGGGGGAATTCCGCTGGCCCAGCACCCGCAGGGCTTCTGGATCATCGTTGCCATCATCGTCACGTTTACCGTCGTGGCGGGATGGCTGGTGGTGCGCGTGCAGAGAAACAGTTAAATCCGCTCCCGCCACGGCCTGGCAGGCGAACGGCAGGCGCCGTCCGCCATCACCGCATCGATGCCTAGCGGTGGTATTCGCCGGCCCGTTCAGGCTGATACACGATTTCCTCGATCTTCACCTTCACCACGCCGCCGGGCATGGGCCAGGCGATGCTGTCGCCCACAGACAAGCCCAGCAGCGCGCTGCCGACGGGCGCCAGCACGGAAATGCGGTCGGCCTGGCCGTCCACATCCTTCGGATACACGAGCGTCAGGCAGAATTCCTCCTTGTTTTCCACCGTGAAGCGCACGGTGGAATTCATCGTCACGACGGTGGGCGGTATTTCTTGCGGCTCGAGCACCTCGGCACGGCCCAGCTCATCGAGCAAGGCGGCCTTGTCCGGCGACAAGTTATTTCCCAAGGCATACAACAACGCTTCCAGTCGTTCCAGGTCTTGTGACGACAAAATAATTTTTGGTTTTTTTTCCAAGATATCCTCACTATTGATCATTAGGGCGACGTCCGGTTTTCCTGGCGGCAGTTTACTTGGCCGCGGCAGACAAAACAAACAGCATCAGAACGTCCATCATCAGCGGATTATGGACGAACTCGCGGAGCAAGGCCATAGCGTTCTCGCATTCTTCATTAAAATTTATTAAAATCAATGACTTGCAATGAGCGATACAGACAAAAAGTTAATCCGTGGCGGGACGGCAGCAGGCAATCAAGTTATTCTTCATCACATTTTGTTTACCTGCGGCATGTTTTTAGGGGAAAACCCGCCGGCAAAAAAAAGGATTAAAATTCAAATTACATTATTATTAGAAAGACACGCCCCGCCTTTTCCGCCTGACTTGTCGCCTTGCATGCGGCTACCGGCCTGCGGCATGGCCACTAAATTGCCGCGCGCCCTGTACTTTCACGCTGCGAAATGACAATATATCGGCCTTAACAACACGTTGAGAGTTCCGGCTCACTTCGGTTTTCATCAGACTGGAACGACAAGTATGGCAGGGCGATGCAAGATCACACGGGGTGGCGGCAAGCGTGGCCGGCAGGAGAATGCGTCATGATGCTGCCATTGATGCTGCCCTCGGTGCAGTTGCGCGGTGACCGCATAGCCCGGCTGAACCTGCTGGCCGCAGCGGCCATGCTGGCCACGGCCAGCCTGCTGCTGATCCTCTTCCAGTTGTTTTCCCTCCAGGCATCGCTCCAGCGCGACCTGCGCATACAGGCCGACATGCTGGCGCCAGCCGCTGCCCAGGCCATGCGCCAGGATGATCGCCTGGCGGCGCAACAGGTCCTCGCGCCCCTCGCCGCCGCCCCGCATGTCCGGCAAGCACTGCTCTACAGTCCGTATGGCACGCCATTCGCCCGCTACGCGCGCAGCGCCAGCGATGCCGTGCCCACGGCGCCGCGCAACGGCCTGCAGCTTGATTACCTGGACGGCAGCGCCGCCTTCCTCCGCACCTTGCCCGGCGGCGGCGCGTTGTACTTGCGCGCCAGCCTGGCGCCGCTGTTCGGCAGCCTGGCGCAATTTGCCGCCTTCACCCTGCTGGTCTGCCTGTGTGCGTTCGGCCTGACGGTCCTGATGGTGCGCCGCACGCGCACCGCCGCCCAGCATGCGGAAAGCCATTTGCACTACCTGGCCCACGTCGACCCTGTCACGCAACTGCCGAACCGCCATGAATTCAACGGCGCCCTGGCCTACGCGCTGGCGCGCGCCGACCGCCAGGACAGCAGCGTGGGACTGCTGCTGCTGGACCTGGACAACTTCAAGGTGGTCAACGATACGCTGGGCCACCACTGCGGCGACCAGCTGCTCAAACTCGTCGCCGAGCGCCTGGTGGCGATCCTGCGCGGCACCGACATCATCTGCCGCATCGGCGGCGACGAATTCGTCGTCATCGTCGAACCGGCCGACGACGCCTCGGAAATGGCCAGCGTGGCGCGCAAGATCCTCGCCGTGCTGGCCGCGCCGTTCGCCCTGGAAGGCCACCAGCTGTATGTCAGCGCCAGCATCGGCGTGAGCCTGTATCCGTTCGATGCGCAGGACGTGGCCACCCTGACGCGCAATGCCGACACGGCCATGTACCACGCCAAGCATCAGGGCAAGAACCGCTACGCCGTGTTCAAGGCCGAAATGGAATTGCGCGCCCAGCGCCGCCTGCGCATGGAGGCGAACCTGCGCCGCGCCCTGCAAAACGAGGAACTGTATCTGCACTACCAGCCGCAGATCGACTTGCGCAGCGGGCGCATCGTCGGCGTGGAAGCGCTGGTACGCTGGAACTGCCGCGAGATGGGCCAGCTGAGTCCCAGCGAATTCATCCCCGTGGCCGAGGAAAGCGGCATCATCGTCGAGCTGGGACGCTGGGTGCTGCAAAGCGCCTGCCGCCAGGCGGCCAGCTGGTGCAGGGCCGGCCTGCTCGATTCGCTCGAACACGTGGCCGTCAACCTGTCGGCCTGCCAGGCGCGCGACCCAGGATTGATGGACGATATTCGCGCGATCCTGCACGAGACGCAGCTGCCGCATGGCTTGCTGGAGCTGGAAATCACGGAAGGAGTGTTGATGGACAATATCCACGCCAACGTGGAACTGATGCGGCGCCTGCAGGACACGGGCATCCACCTGTCGATCGACGATTTCGGCACCGGCTATTCCTCCATGTCGTACCTGAAGCGCCTGCCCATCGATCAATTGAAAATCGACCGCAGCTTCGTGCACGATCTGCCCGGCGAAGGCGAAGCCATCGTCACGGCCATCATCGCCATGGCGCACAGCCTGCATCTGAAAGTGGTGGCCGAAGGCGTGGAAACGCTGCAGCAGGTGGAGTTTTTAAGAAAAGCCGGCTGCGACAACGTGCAGGGCTACTTCTTTGCGCGCCCCATGACGGCGGCGCAGTTGACGGCATTGCTGCTGGAGCGGCGCGACTGGAGTACGCGCACGATTTTGCCGGCTTGAGTTGCAGTCAACGATGGTGTCGGATTACGGCCGTTGGCCTAATCCGACCTCACCCGCGCCTCAGGAAGTAGGTCGGGTTAGCGCGCAGCGCGTAACCCGACGCCACCTCTACATCAAGCCAATTTCGCCGAATGCTCGCGCGTCGCGTGGAACGTCAGTTTCGGCCAGCGCTCTTCCGTCAGGCGCAGGTTCACGCCCGACGTGGCCAGGTAAGCCATGTTGCCGGCCGCATCGTAGGCCACGTTGTGGCCCAGCGCGTTCTCGAAATCCTGCAAGATGCGCTTGTCGTCGCAGCTGACCCAGCGCGCGCTGCTGATGCTGGTGCCTTCGAACACGGCGTCGACGCCATACTCGTTGAGCAAGCGGCTCGCCACCACTTCGAACTGCAGCACGCCGACGGCGCCCAGTACCAGTTCGCCGCCCTGCACCGGCTTGAAGACCTGTACCGCGCCCTCTTCGCCCAGCTGCTGCAAGCCCTTGTGCAACTGCTTGATCTTCAAGGGATTACGGATGCGCACGGAGCGGAAGAAGTCTGGCGCAAAGTAGGGAATGCCGGTAAAGGTCAGCATCTCGCCTTCGGAAAAACTGTCGCCGATCTGCATGTTGCCATGGTTCGGCAAGCCGATGATGTCGCCCGCGTACGCTTCTTCCACCTGTTCGCGCGAGGAAGCCATGAAGGTCACCACGTTCGACACCTTGATCTCGCGCCCCAGGCGCAAGTGCTTGACCTTCATGCCGCGCTCGAAACGTCCCGAGCACACGCGCAAGAAAGCGATGCGGTCGCGGTGGGCCGGGTCCATGTTCGCCTGGATCTTGAAGACAAAACCCGTGAACGGCTGCTCGGCCGGCGCCACCGACCGCACGGTCGCATCGCGCTCGCGCGGCGCAGGCGCCCAGTCGACCAGCGCGGAGAGAATCTCGCGCACGCCGAAGTTGTTGATGGCCGAACCGAAGAACACGGGCGTCTGCACGCCGGACAGGAATTCTTCCAGCTTGAACGGGTTCGACGCGCCGTGCACCAGCTCCACTTCCATGCGCAACTGGTCCATCTCTAGCGGGAACATCTCCTGCAGGCGCGGATTGTCGATGCCCTTGATGATTTCGAAGGCGCCGTCGGCTTTTTCTTCGCCGGCCTTGAACAGCATGATCTCGTCGTTCAGCAGGTGATACACGCCGCGGAAGTTCTTGCCCATGCCGATAGGCCAGGTGACGGGCGCGCACTGGATCTTCAGCACCGATTCCAGTTCGTCGAGCAGGTCCAGCGGATCGCGCGTCTCGCGGTCCATCTTGTTCATGAAGGTGACGATGGGCGTATTGCGCATGCGGCAGACAGCCAGCAGCTTGATCGTCTGCGCTTCCACGCCCTTGGCCGCATCGATGACCATCAGCGCCGAGTCGACTGCCGTCAGCACGCGGTAGGTATCTTCCGAGAAGTCCTGGTGGCCCGGGGTGTCGAGCAAGTTGACGACGTGGCCGCGAAATTCGAACTGCATCACCGAGGAGGCGACGGAAATGCCGCGCTGCTTCTCGATTTCCATCCAGTCCGACGTCGCGTGACGGCCCGATTTACGCGCCTTGACGGTACCGGCCATCTGGATCGCGCCCGAGAACAGCAGCAGTTTTTCCGTCAGCGTGGTCTTACCCGCATCCGGGTGGGAAATGATGCCGAAGGTGCGGCGGCGCGCCACTTCGCGCGCGATCACGGCAGGCGCCTTGCTGCTGGCTGACGCTGCGGCGTTGTCCGCATTGTCGCTGGAATCGGGGGTAGTGATGTCGTTCTCGTTGGCCATATTGGTGACCATAATATGGCCCTCGCAAAAAACCCTCGATTTTACAGAAGGATCGCACTTCCGTGTGAACTGCTTCACTGTGGCGGAAAGCAAAATCACCCACTTCATCAAGGGGTCACAATCCGCAGGCAACATTGCACTGCAGAAATGTTGTCACCCTACCCTGGAAAACCGATGAAAATCCTCCTTACCCCCGCCATCCGACTCATGCAGCGCTTGCGCCTGCTGCCCAAATTCATGCTTGTCTGCCTGGTCTTTTTGCTGCCTTTGGTGCTGGCGACCACCCTGCTGATCTCGGAGCTGGGCAAGTCGCTGGCGCAGGCGCAGGATGCGCAGCGGGGCGTGGCCTATGCGCGCCAGCTGCAGGAAGGCACGCGGCTGCTGCAGCAACGGCGCGGCCTGGAACACTTGCGCCTGAGCGGCAAGGCGGGCATGGACAACTCGGCCGTCAATGCGCGCATCACGGCCGCGCTGGCGTCGCTGGCGCGCTTGCCGGCCGGCGCCGGCCTGCCCCAGGCGGCCGAGCTGACGCAGCAGTGGAAAGCCCTGCTGGGCCGCCAGGCGGGCCTCGCCGCGCGCGACAGCTACGCGGCGCACACGGCGCTGCTGCGCCAGGCGGCCAAACTGGGCCAGCTGGTGGCCGACCGTTCGCACCTGAGCCTGGACCCGGACGCGGGCGCCAACCACCTGAGCGCCGTCTTCACGGCCACCCTGCCCGACCTGGCCGAGAGCCTGTCCGACATCGCCGGGCGCGGCGCCGCCTACATCGACACGGGCCTGTTCGAAGCGAATGAAGATCAACTCGTCAACGCCAATGCCCTGATCGCGCGCCACGAACTGGAACGCCTGCCGGCCCGCTTCGACGAAATCCTCGCCGCCAAGCCGGCATTGCGCGCCAGCCTGCAGCCGGCGCTGAAAGCCGTGCCGGCCGCGCTGGTTTTCCTCGAACGCACGAAAAATGAAGTGACCAATTCCTACGACCAGACCTCGGGCGCGCAATTCCACGCGGCCGGCATGCAAGCCATCGACGCCCTGCACGCGCTGTCCGGCGCCTCGGCCAGCGCCCTGGACGGCCTGCTGGCGCAGCGCATCGCCCGCGACGAGGCGCGCCGCGGCCTGATCCTGGCCGCCATGCTGCTGGTGCTGCTGGCCGCCGCCTACCTGTGCGCGGGTTTCTATGCCGCCTTCGCGCGCGACGTGACGCAATTGCGCGTGGCCGTCGGCGCGGCGGCGGCGGGCGACCTGTCGCAGCGCATCACCTCGCAGGCGCACGATGAAATCGGCGACCTGGTACGCGACTTCGGCGCCATGACGCACGGCCTGGCCACCCTGGTGCAGGAAATTCGCGGCGGCGCGGCCGTCATCGCGGCGGCCGGCGCCGATATCGCCCAGGGCAACGCCGCCCTGTCCGGCCACACGGCCACGCAAGCGGACGCGCTCGGTGCCACGGTGGACTCGATGCGCGAGCTGACGGCCACCGTGGGCCGCAACGAAGCCCATGTAGGACAGGGACGCACGCTGGTGGCGACGGCGGCCGATGTGGCCCTGCGCGGCGGGCAAACGGTGGGCGCCGTGGTCGAGACCATGGCCTCGATCAAGGCCAGCTCGCACAAGATCGTCGACATCATCGGCGTCATCAACGGCATCGCTTTCCAGACGAATATCCTGGCCCTGAACGCGGCCGTGGAAGCGGCGCGCGCGGGCGAGCAAGGACGGGGCTTTGCCGTCGTCGCGTCCGAAGTGCGCAGCCTGGCGCAGCGCTCGAACGAAGCGGCGCTGGAAATCAAGCGCCTGATCGGCGATTCCGTGGCCACCGTGGACGCGGGCGGCGACCTCGTCAATGCAGCTGGCAACACCATGCGGCAAGTCGTCGATGCGGTGCAGCAGGTGGCCGTGGTGATCGGGCGCATCAGCAGCGCCGGCGCCGAGCAGAATGGCGAGATCGCCCGCATCAACCAGGCGCTGGCGCAAATCGACGACATGACGCGCCAGAACGCGGGCCTGGTCGACGAGGCGCGCGCCGGTTCGCAGCGCCTGCACCAGGAAGGCGAGGCGCTGACGCAGGCCGTCAGCCGCTTCCGCCTGGGCGAACACGAGGCGCCAGGCACGCGCCTGGCGAGCGCCACGAGCACGCGCGACGGCTTGCCCAGCGTGCGGCCGGCCGGCCTGTGGAGCGCCAACAAGCCGCGCGTCATATCACAAAATCGCGCAGAACGGCGCAAGGCTAGCTAGGCTAAAGTGTGCGTGTAGGACAAGGACTACAATTTCGCCTCAGAAGAGACTACAAAGTGGCGACTGCTAATCTTATGTTCGCCACTTACATAAGCTTTTAAAGTAGCTACATCGCGATCTGCAGCATGCGGTAGAAAAAACGCCGTTATCCGATGGATACGGCACAACTTTCGACTAGCAACGCGGCAGTCGCACTCCGATGTAAAAAGCCTGTGAGGAATACTATGAGCCATACTCAACTTATCACCCCGGTCCAGAAGAACCAGTTGCTGCCACGCGCCATGCCGGCGGCTGGACGGGAAATCAAGCTTGCGTCGCGGGTTAGCCTCAGCAGTGCCCAACAAAATGAATTGCTGGCCGCCCTGCCACGCGCCGCGCTCGAATCGCTGTTCGAAGACCTGGAACTGGTGGAACTGCCTTTCGGCAAGGAACTGTATGCCTACGGCAACAACCTGGAATACAGCTATTTCCCCACCACCGCCATCATTTCACTGCTGTACGTGATGGAAGATGGCGCCACGACGGAAATCGCCGTCGTCGGCCATGAAGGCGTGGCCGGTGCCTCGTTGCTGGCCGGCGAGCGCGCCATGTGCACGGCCGTCGTACAAAGCGCCGGCTACGGCTACCGCCTGAAAACCCAAAGCTTGCGCGATGCCTTCAATCAAGGCGGCGCCCTGCCCCAGTTGCTGATGCGCTACACCAACGCCCTGTTTGCACAAATGGCGCAGAACGCCGTCGGCGGCCGCCACAGCTCGATCGAGCAAAAGCTGTGCCGCTGGCTGCTGGACCGCCTGGACCGTTCGCCATCGAACGAATTGAAAGTGACGCAGGAGCTGATCTCCATCATGCTGGGCGTGCGCCGCGAAAGCATCACGGCCGCCGCCGGCAAGCTGCAAGATGAAGGCTTGATCCACTATCGCCGCGGCAATATCACGGTGCTGGACCGCGCCGGCCTGGAATCCTATGCAGGCGAGTGCTACAAGGTGGCCAAGACGGAATACGACCGCTTGCTGCGCGACGTGTCACGCTGCTGAACCGCTGCTGATCTGAATAGATAAGAAAATGGCCGGGCTGCATGCCCGGCCATTTTTTTACATCCAGAAACACTCACACGCTGGCGTCCTCGTCGAGCTCTTCCGGCTCCGGCGTCAGCGGCAGCGGAATCACGGCTTCCACGCAAGTCCCCTTGCCTTCCGGCCCCTGGCGCACGGTGAGGGTGCCACCCAGCAGCAAGGCCCGCTCGCGCATGCCCAGCAAGCCGTGCGACATGGGTTTTTGCAGCGCATCTTCGGTGATGCCGATGCCGTCGTCGATGACGCGCAGCACCAGGCCGTGTTCATTGCGTTTCAATGTCACGCTGACCATGCCGGCGCGCGCATATTTGAGGATATTTGTCAGCGATTCCTGCACGATACGGAACAGGGCAATCGTCAGGGTGGCTTCGCGGTTATCGATATTGATGGCCACGTCCGTTTCGCAGCGAACCGAGCTCATGCGCGCAAAATCCTCGCAATAACTTTCGATGGCGGCGCACAGACCCAGGTTATCGAGCAGGCTGGGGCGCAAATCCTCGACGATGCGGCGCTTCAGTTCCACCGTTTCCAGCAGGGTGGCCTTGGCGCGGCGCAATTGCGCGGCCAACTCCGGCTGCGTGTGCGCCAGTTGCTGCGTGACGGCGCCCAGGTCCATGCTAATCGACGTCAAATGGGCGCCAAGCTCATCGTGCAGCTCACGCGCCAGACGCGCCTTCTCCACTTCATTGACGCTGATCAAATGGCGCGACAGCACGGATAATTGCTCCGTACGCTTGCTGACCGTCGATTCCAGGGTGTCGTTAGCATTTTGCAATGCATACTCGACGGCCGCGCGGTTCTGGAAGCTGCGCCGCACCAGTTGGTAAAACATGATCAGCACAAGGATGGCCAGGGCATTGATGCCGATGCCGAGCAGCACGGCTTTCTGGTACTCATGATAAAAGGCGGCGCTGCCGGACGACAGCGCTTCATTCTGTTCGCGCGTCATGATCACCACCTGCAGGCGGATCTCGTCCATGGTGGCGCGGTCATCGGTCACGCGGGAAATGTTGACGATCTCGGCCAATCCGCCCTGCTTGTAGACCTCGATCGACTCTTGCAGCATCGACATCTTACGACGGATCAAGCTCTTTAATTGCGCCAGGTTTTTCAGCTGCGTGGGACTGCCCGCGAGCAAGGTTTGCAGCTCGCTCAATTCGTTGTCGATTTCGGTGGCAGCCGTCTTCGACGGCCCCAGATACGTTTCGGAGCCGGAAATGAAATAGCCGCGCAAGCTGCTTTCCGCGTCCAGCACGAGCACGTTCAAGTACTGCAGGCGGTCGGCCACGCGGGCGCTCTGGCTGAGCAAGGCGTTGGTGCCCTTCAGCGACTGCAAGTTATGATAGAGGCTGAAACCATTGAGTACAAGCAGCAAGGCGCAAGTGACGCACAAAATCGTCTTGTAGAGGGGCAGGCGGTGATTCGGGGCCGGTTCAACGGTGAAATACATCCTGATGTGCATCCTTAGCAAGGCTCGGCGCAAGAAAAAGCGCCGGCGCCGGCCAATTATAGTCCTCGCCACAGACTGCTGCACTGCACAAGTCGTGCTGGCTAGCTGGCTGAGCGATCATGTTTCCATGATCGCACCGCAGCGCTAGTCAAGCAAATTGTTTTTCATTGCGTAATAGGTCAAGTCGCTGTTCGATTGCAAGCCCATTTTTTCCATGATGCGCGTACGGTAAGTACTCACCGTCTTGATGCTCAGCGACAAGGCCACGCCGATATCGGACACGGTGGCGCCGCGCGCCAGGCGCAGGAAGACCTGGAACTCGCGGTCCGACAATTCCGTATGCAGGGCGGCATTGGTGTCGCGGTCAAACGACTGCGCCAGCAACTCGCCCACGGTGGAACTGACGTAGCGGCGTCCCTGGAACACGGTGCGCACGGCCGTCATCAGCTCATCGGCTTCGCATTCCTTGTTCAGATAGCCATTCGCGCCCATCTTGAACAGGTTCAGCGCGTATTGCTGCGCGGGATAGCCGCTGAGTATCAGCACGGGCAATTCCGGCTGGCCCTGGCGGATCGTGCGCAAGGTATCGATGCCGCTCTGATCGGGCATGGCGATATCGAGCAACAATACATCGCATATTTCGCGGCGGGCGATATCGAGCGCTTCGCGCCCGGTACCGGCTTCCGCCACCACACTGAAATCGCTTGACGACGAAAAAATCTGCTTGAATCCAGCTCGTACTATTTGGTGATCATCACAAATGGCAACGCGTATCATTGTTTCCCCTTAAATTTTCCTGGCCTGGGAAAGACTACCGGAACCTGCACGCTGCTCCGGCTTAGCGTCACTAACAAAAACGCAACATTAACATTATATTCAAAATATGGCGCGCCGCAGGCTAGCGGCAACGCCCGGGCGGCAAGCCCATGCAATCTAGTCAGCCGGTATCGGACAACCCGACCTATATTGGTACAAATCTTATTTTAGCAAGTTTAAAATCGCAATTAATTCATTGCGTATCCACACGCGGTCCAACGGCGCTTCCTGCGGCACGACAGGCATGGCCGGCAGCACAGGCAACTCGTCGAGGACGGCGTGCGATGCGCCACGGCTATCGAGCTTGTTGCGCGCGCCGCTGATGGTAAAACCCTGTTCATACAGCAATTCGCGGATACGGCGTATCAGCAGCACCTCATGGTGCTGATAATAACGGCGGTTGCCACGTCGTTTGACCGGCTTGAGCTGGGAAAACTCCTGCTCCCAGTAGCGCAATACGTGCGGTTTGACGCCGCACAACTCACTCACCTCGCCGATCGTGAAATAGCGTTTCGCCGGAATGGGCGGCAAGGCGATCAACTCGGTTTTACTGATGCGCTCGTTCATCGCCACTCACTCAGGCAGCACGTGCCAGCGGACTGGTCTCTTCGACCATGCTTTTCAGCTTCTGGCTCGCATGAAAGGTCACGACACGGCGCGCCGTGATGGGGATCTCTTCACCCGTCTTCGGATTGCGGCCCGGCCGCTGCGGCTTGTCGCGCAACTGGAAATTGCCGAAACCGGACAGCTTGACGGCCTCGCCCCGCTCGAGCGCATTGCGGATCTCGTCGAAAAAGGTCTCGACCATATCCTTCGCTTCGCGCTTGTTCAGGCCCACTTGCTCGAACAACAGTTCGGCCAGTTCCGCCTTGGTCAAGGTGGGTAAATCTTTTTCCGCTTCCTGGCGCACCTTGGCAACCAGCATGGCCCGATGCAGATCGGCGGCCAGTGCGGATTGCAGTACGGCGGAATCAACGTCGCTGTTATTAATTTTCCTGCCCTGCCTTTTCTGTGCGCCCGAGCCGCCACATGGCAAGCTCGTCTACGGTTGACGACGGAAAGGCCGTCACGCAAGGCGACGGCCAGTCCGGTATTACGAACGCAGTTTCGCGTCGTGGCCCTGCTTGGCCGCATCGATCAGGACAGCCATCAGGCCATCGACGACATCGTCTTGCAGGGTGTTTTGAGTATCTTGCAAGCTAATCCGGAAAGCAAGGCTTTTTTCATCCGTTTCCAGCCCTTTTCCACGATATTCATCAAATAAAACAATGGCTTGCACGATACGCGCTGCAGCGCTTGCCTTGGCGGCGGCGTGGAAGCTGTCGAGCAGATCCTGCACCGCCACCGATTGCTTGACGACCACGGCCAGGTCGCGGCTGGCGCCAGGGAATTTCGAGATTTCCTGGTACACGGGCACGACGCGTTGCGTCAGGGCAGCGGCGTCCACTTCGAACAGCACCGGTGCCAGCGGCAAGTCGTACTTTTGCATCCAGCGCGGGTGCAATTCGCCGATGAAACCGATGACCTTGCCATCGAGTTCCACGTTGGCCGATCGGCCCGGATGCAGGGCCGGGTGCTGCGCCTTGGTGAAACGCAAGACCAGCGGCGCGAACAGCGCTTCCAGGTCCGCCTTCACGTCGAAGAAGTCGACCGTGCGGGCGGGCTGGCCCCACTGCTCGTCGGCTACCGCGCCGTAGGCCATGGCGGCCACGCGCTTTGGCTGGGCGTAGCCAGCCACCGACAGCGGACCGTTTTCCACGCTGTCGTCGCGCTGGTAGATGGCGCCCACTTCGAAGATGCGCACGCGGTTCGTCTTGCGGTTCAGGTTATAGCGCACATTGGCGATCAGGCTGCCGATCAGCGAGGAACGCATCACGCTCATCTGGCTGGCGATCGGGTTCTGCAATTTGATCGGATTGGTGTTGCCCGAGAAGTCGCGCTCCCATGCCGTATCGACAAAGCTCATGTTAACCACTTCCTGGAAGCCCAGGTCGGCCAGCTCATGACGTACCGCAAACAGGGAGCGGGTATTTTCCGGTGCAATCTGCATCACGTTCGCTGCCACGGGCGGCAGGGTCGGGATGTTTTCAAAGCCGTACACGCGCGCCACTTCCTCGATCAAGTCTTCCTCGATCTCGATGTCGAAACGGTAGCTGGGCGACGTCACGGAAAACACGCCGTCCGCCAGGGTGAATGGCAGGGCCAGACGCGTGAAGATATCGGCGATCAACGCATCGTTGAGCGGCACGCCGATGACCTTTTGCGCGCGCGCCGTGCGCATCGATACGGGCTGGCGATGCGGCAAGTTCACCACGTGGTCGTCGACGGGGCCGACGGTGGTGGCCGGCGTGCCGCAGATTTCCACGATCAGGGCCGTGATGCGCTCGATGTGCTCGACGGTGGTGGCGAAATCGACGCCGCGCTCGAAGCGGTGCGCCGCATCGGTCGAGAAATTCAAGCGGCGCGCGCGGCCTTGAATGGCGTTCGGCCACCAGAATGCCGCTTCCAGGTAGATGCTGTCCGTATCGTCCGAGACCGAGCTGGCGTCACCGCCCATGATGCCGGCCAGGGATTCGATTTCCTGCTCATCGGCGATGACGCCGAGCCATTCGTCGACGGCGATGGTGTTGCCATTCAACAGCTTGACGGATTCGCCCGCCTTACCCCAACGCACGTCGAGGCTGCCGTGGATCTTCGCCAGGTCAAACACGTGGCTAGGACGGCCCAGTTCCAGCATGACGTAGTTGGAAATGTCGACCAGGGCCGACAGCGGACGCTGGCCGCTGCGCTCGAGGCGCTGCTTCATCCAGTCCGGCGTGGCGGCACGGGCGTTCAAACCGCGGATGACGCGGCCCGTGAAACGGCCGCACAGGTCCGGCGCGCTGACTTTGACGGGCAGGATTTCGTCGCTGGACACCGGCACGGTGCGGAACTGCGGCACATTCAGGGTCACGCCCGTGAGGGCCGACACTTCGCGCGCCACGCCCAGCACGGACAGGCAGTCCGCCTTGTTCGGCGTCAACTTGATGGTGAATTTCAAGTCGTTCAACGCAAAGTAATCGCGGAAATTCTGGCCGATCGGCGCGTCGTCCGGCAATTCCATCAGGCCGGCGTTTTCTTCCGACAATTTCAATTCGCGCGCGGAGCACAGCATGCCTTGCGACTCGACGCCGCGCAACTGGCCCACCTTGATTTCAAACGGCTTGCCATCGGCGCCAGGGGGCAGCACGGCGCCCGCCATCGCGCAGACGACTTTCAAGCCCGGGCGCACGTTGGGCGCGCCGCAGACGATGTTGAGCATGGTGCCTGTGCCGACATCGACCTGGCACACATTCAGGCGGTCCGCATTCGGATGTTTTTCCATCTCCAGGACCAGGCCTACCACCACGTGCGAGAACGGCGGGGCGACAGGATCGACGTCCTCGACTTCGAGACCGGACATGGTCAGCAGATGGGCCAGTTCGTCCGAAGTCATCTTCGGATCGACCATGGTACGGAGCCAGTTTTCGGAAAATTGCATAATCAAGCCTTCAAATGGTCAAAGCTCACAGCGCGAGCGCACAGGCGCTCAAGCGCCATGAATCAAACGGAACAACGCTTAGTTGAATTGCTTCAGGAACCTTAAATCGCCTTCGTAAAACAGACGCAGGTCGTTGATGCCATAGCGCAGCATCGTCAAGCGTTCCAGGCCGGAGCCGAAAGCAAAACCGATGAATTTCTCGGGATCGAGGCCGAAGTTCTTCACCACGCTCGGATGCACCTGGCCGGCGCCCGACACTTCCAGCCAGCGGCCCTTCAAGGGACCCGAGCCGAAGGCAATGTCGATCTCGGCCGACGGTTCCGTAAACGGGAAGTACGACGGGCGGAAGCGCACTTGCAAATCGTCCGTCTCGAAGAAGGCCTTGACGAAGTTCAGGTACACGCCCTTCAGGTCGGCAAAGCTGATGTCTTCGGCGATCCACAGGCCTTCGACCTGGTGGAACATCGGCGAATGGGTGGCGTCGCTGTCGACGCGGTAGGTGCGGCCGGGCGCGATGACCTTGATCGGCGGCGTGTGCGTGCGCGCATAGCGCACCTGCATCGGGCTGGTGTGCGTACGCAGCAGCAAGGGCTTGCCATCCGTGTCGTTGCCATCGATGTAGAAGGTGTCTTGCATGGAACGGGCTGGGTGGTTTTCCGGGCTGTTGAGCGCCGTGAAGTTGGTCCAGTCGTTTTCGATTTCGGGGCCGTCGGCCACGTCGAAACCGATCGAGCGGAAGATTTCTTCGACCCGCTCCCATGTGCGCATCACGGGATGGATGCCGCCGGGCATGCGGCCACGGCCTGGCAGGGTCACGTCGATCGCTTCGGCGTTCAGACGGCCTTGCATCTGGGCATCGGCCAGTGCATCACGGCGCGCGGTCAGCGCGTCTTCGATCTGCACTTTGACGGCATTGATCAGGGCGCCCTGCGCCTTGCGCGCGTCCGGGTCCAGCTTGCCCAGGCCCTTCATCATTTCGGTAATCTGGCCAGTCTTGCCCAGGTAGCGGGCTTTGGCGTTTTCAAGTGCGGCAGCATCTGCGGCGGCGATAAATTCAGCCTGGGCCGAGACGACGAGTTCTTCTAGGGAGTTCATGCGGCTTTTCCTGTTTTGGAAATCAATCCTGGATTTAGTAATCTAGAACCCAACAATCAAAAACGGAAACGGGGCACAAGGTGGTTGTACACCCCTGCCCCGCTCTTTATGACGTCACCCTACGGATGACGTTCTGCAATCACCGATGCTTACGCAGCGATTTTTGCTTTAACTGCGTTGACAATCGCAGCGAATGCTGGCTTGTCCATCACAGCCATATCGGCCAGGACTTTACGGTCCAGTTCGATATTTGCTTTTTTCAAGCCGTTCATGAATACGCTGTACGTTACGCCATGCTCACGGGAAGCAGCGTTGATACGGGCGATCCACAGGCGGCGGAAAACGCGTTTCTTGTTGCGGCGATCGCGGTATGCGTATTGGCCAGCGCGCATAACTGCTTGCTTGGCAACACGGTATACACGGCTGCGGCGACCACGGTAGCCTTTAGCTTGAACAAGAATTTTCTTATGACGGGCACGAGCTGTAACCCCACGTTTTACTCTAGGCATAGTAACTCCTTATATTGAGTGTGAGATTAAGCAGTCGGCATCATGCGGTAGACGGATTTCACGTCAGACGCAGCGACATTGG
>Ga0209913_1000150_pt1 | contig 71680 bp, 59 predicted proteins | sample PersoiDNA2013203_FD_185805 | JGI IMG/M metagenome (GOLD analysis project Ga0209913, IMG submission 185805) | Permafrost soil microbial communities from the Arctic, to analyse light accelerated degradation of dissolved organic matter (DOM) -... | ecosystem: Environmental > Terrestrial > Soil >...
ACCAGCCAGAGGTTCACCTGCGTCCAAATGCAGTTGTGCCTTACAAATCTGTTGCCGCTGTAATGGCCTCAGCCCAGCGTCTGGGTGTGACCAAAATCGGTATGGTAGGTAACGAGCAGTTCTTGAAGTGATCTTTACATTTATTGTGATTTGAGCACTTCCATGTTTAAGTCTTGATGTATGATTGAAAACTGGCAGGGTGATCCCTGCCTTTTTTCATATTTGCAGAAATCAGTGCCTTCTATGCCAAGAGAGGGGCGTGGTTTTTGAGTTTATTAAATTTATTGATTGAGAGATCAACATATGAAGCAACTTCGCTTGTCTCGTATCGCTGTATTGGTTGCAGCGATTGGCTTTGCTGCCGCGCCTGAATTAACTAACATTGCTGCTAATACTGCCCATGCAGAAGAAGCAATGCGCCCGGAAATTGGCCGTATTGTTCAGTCTGCAGGTGAGTTATATAAAGCGAAGAAATATAAAGACGCTTTGGCGAAAATTCACGAAGCTGACGCTGTCGGCGGTAAAACAGCGAATGAAAGCTTTACTATTGAGCGTATGCGTTTGTCAATCGCCTCCGCTGCTGGCGATAACGATGCGGTTATTCGTTCTGCTGAAGCGATTGTTTCTGCAGGCAAGTTGCCATCTAAAGATCAATTGCAAATGATTCAGGTGTTGGCTAACGCTTACTATAAAGCGGGTAATTATTCGAAAGCAGCAACTTGGTATAACCGTTACTTTGCTGATGGTGGTACTGATCAGTCCTTGCGTCCCTACATGATTCAGGCGATGAATCAAGGTGGCGATAGCTCAAAAGCGCTCAAGGAAGTCATGGCTGATATGGCCGCTGATGAGAAAGCAGGGCGTGCCCCAAGTTTGTCCAATTTAGAGTTTTATGCTAATGCGGCATTGAAACAAAAAGACATGGCAGGCTATTCCAGTGCGCTGGAAAAAATGGTTTCTTACTATAATAAGAAAGAATACTGGGTTAACTTGCTCAACAATATCGAACGTAAACCAGGTTACTCTGAGCGTTTGAAGCTTGATCTGTACCGCCTAAAGATTGCTTTAGGCCAAGTGACAAAGACGTCTGACTTTATGGATTCTTCATTGATGGCAATCCAGGCTGGTTTTCCGGCAGAAGCGACGAAGATCATTGACGCAGGCTACAAAGCTGGTGCGTTGGGTGCTGGTGCCGATGCTGATCGTCATAAACGTTTGCGGGATATGGCGACTAAAGCACAAGCTGAAGCAGATAAAGGTCTCGCAGCAGCGCAAGTTGAAGCGCAGCAAAGCAAAGACGGTACAGGTTTGCTCAATATCGGTTACGCCAACGTAACAGCAGGCAAATTTGACCAAGGTCTGGCAATGATGGAAGACGGTATCAAGAAAGATAACCTGAAACATGCGGATGACGCTAAATTGCATCTGGGCATTGCTCAATTGCAAGCAGGTAAAAAAGCTGTGGCGATTAAAACGCTGAAAACAGTTCAAGGTAACGATGGGACTGCAGATTTGGCGCGCTATTGGATCATTTACGCTAATCAGTCTGGTAAGTAATAGGCGATCTTCCTTATTCTGACACCCATCCGCCCCAGGCGTCTCAGTTGATCTCAATTGACTGAGATACTGTGGAGAAGAGTGAGTGTTGTATGGACTGACTTAGAAATGACACTAAATAGAAAAGGGGAGGCATTTATTTGCCTCCCCTTTTTTTATTCCAATTTAGGGTGTGATACCGCTTGCTTACCTATGAATACTTACTTATCCATGCCGTTTCTTGGCGGTCTTAACGTGTGCAACTAGCGTACGTGATGACGTATTGTGTGATGAGGCTTTGGTGTGCGTTGCAACCGTAGTATGGCCACTTTTGTGCGTGATAGGGACTTGCAAATGCAAGGTTTGTCCACTTGATACTGAATCGTGTTTCAGATTGTTCCAGCTACGCAGATCCGCAACACTGACTTGATAACGTTTCGCAATCGAGTTGATGTTGTCGCGTTTTCCGACTTTGTAGCTGATCTGATGGGTTGTGGCCGCCTTTTCAATTACTAATTGTGCCTTATCAGCTAACTCTGGTGCGATATCGTTGTCGGCACTTTTGTCGGACTTCGGAACCAAGATCGTTGACCCTGCTTTGACCAACATTTTTGCAGGTATCAGGTTCACGTTGCGCAGTAAGTCAGGTTTAACACCTAACTTCGATGCCAGACTCTCTACTTTCTCTGTTTTCTGAACAGACATCGTAGACCAGCTAGAAAGTGGGCCTTGCCATTTACTCAGATTCTCTTTGAAAAGAGCGGCATTATCTGTAGGTAACAAGATCTTGGTATGACTAGTGCCGGTAATAACTGGTCGATTAAATTGCGGATTCAACGCATTAAATTCATCCAATGATAGCTCGGCCAACTGTGCAGCGACCCTAACGTCAATGTCACGTGTTTTATCAACAGTAACGAAATACGGTTGATTTTCGAGCTTTGGCAGTGCAATATTAAATTGCTCTGGATGAGCGATAATATTTTTGACTGCTTGTAACTTGGGCAGATAATTTCTTGTTTCTGCTGGCATCAGCGCGGACATGCTGTCAAAATCAATTGGCAATCCAAGCGCTTGTTGTTTCTTAATGGCTCGCTGAACGGAACCTTCGCCCCAGTTGTAGGCTGCCAGTGTCAGTTGCCAGTCACCAAACATTCCATGTAGGCGTTCTAGATAATTCAATGCCGCATCAGTCGAATCCAATACGCCGCGCCGGTCATCCTTAAACATATTTTGTTTAAGATTGAAGTCTTTGCCGGTCGCTGCCATAAACTGCCACATACCTGTTGCTTTGGTCGTGGAAATTGCCTGTGGGTTAAAGGCCGATTCAATGAATGGTAAAAGTGCGAGCTCTGTGGGCATGCCACGTTTTTCCAGCTCTTCGACGACATGATAAAGATAGCGCGATCCGCGCTGCACCGTACGGAGGATGTAATCTGTCCTTGTGCTGTACCAAGTTAATTGATTGTTGACCAGTTTATTGTCAAGATCAGGGATCGCATATCCAGCACGCACGCGTTCCCACAAATCAATCTCTTTGTTGCTGTACGTGAAATTTGGAATTTCTGTTGTCAGATTGGTGTTGGGGGTATTGCTGGTGTTGCTAGTGGTGAGACCTTTGGCGTCGCTAAACACAGGTGTTTTTGTGAGTGCAAGCATTGATGGCGTGTCTGCGTAACTGTATTGCGGCAGCGTCCCTATGAGTAGCGCGGACAGGACAGCAAGTTGAATGGGGCGTCGTAATCGTTTCATAGGCAAGATGATGTGCTCATCGACCATCGTCGATATAGAATGCAAGATCGTGAGAGTGTACGCAAGTGCGGAATGTCACGTCAAGGGAAATGTCATTTGGATGACATCAGAGAAATGTATTCTGCCTGACATTTTATTTAGAGTAATGGCGTAATAGCGCACTCTTTTCCTCTTGATTTAAAGAAAATGAAGAGGAAAAAGAGGGTTAATCTACGTCTTGATGCAAATTAAATTGCAAGGCTGCAAGCGTTGCATAGACGCCGCCAAGTTCTACGAGAGAATGATGCGTACCGCTTTCGACGATCGCTCCTTGATCCATGACAATAATTCTGTCAGCACGCTGCACCGTTGCTAATCGATGCGCAATGATGAGCGTGGTGCGGTTTTGCATCGCTACTTCCAGTGCGCCTTGTACCAGTCGCTCTGATTCCGCATCTAACGCGCTGGTTGCCTCATCAAGCAGAAGCAATGGGGGATTTTTAAGTAGAGCACGAGCGATGGCAATCCGCTGACGCTGACCACCGGAGAGTCGTACACCACGCTCGCCCAGGAATGATTGATAACCCTCTGGTAGTTTTTCAATAAACTCGTGAGCTGCTGCCATTTTTGCTGCTGCGATGACCTCTGCATCACTCGCATCTGCTTTGCCATAGCGAATATTTTCCATGGCGTTGGCTGAAAAGATGATCGTTTCTTGTGGCACAACGCCGACGGCATTACGTAGATCGACGAGTTGTAAATCCCGAATATTGATGCCGTTCAGTTCTATCTTGCCGTGTTGCGGGTCGTAGAAGCGCAGCAGCAACTGAAACAGCGTCGTTTTACCAGCACCAGAAGAGCCAACAATGGCGACTGTTTCACCAGCGGTAATGTATAAATTTAAATTAGAAATCGCGTTACTGTTTGGTCGCGATGGGTAGTTAAAGCTTATATCACTCAAGCTGAGCGTAGCTCCAGTCTGATTGCTGGTAGAAAGATCTGGTAAGGTTCTTGGGTATAATGGATTTTGGATTGGTGATTCAACGGCCATTAAATCTAAGAGGCGTTCGGTTGCACCTGCGGCACGTTGTGCGTCGCCCATGACTTCGGATAAGGCTCCCAACGCTCCAGCAACGAGGGATGCATATAAAATAAATTGTCCAAGCTCACCTCCGCTCATTGTGCCCTCAATCACAGCGTGAGCACCGAGCCAGAGAACAAAAACAATGGCACCGAATACAAGCAAAATCGCAAGCATAGTTAGTAAGGATCGCGCGCGGATTCTACGCATCGCAGTCTGAAACGCATTTTCGACAGAGCCTGAAAAGCGCTGAGCTTCAATGTGTTCATGGGTAAATGCCTGCACCGTCGGCATGGCATTTAAAATTTCACCAGCGATCGCAGAGGCATCGGCAATTTTGTCCTGTGAGTCACGCGAAAGCTTGCGAACCCGGCGTCCGAAAATCACGATAGGCAACACGACTAGCGCAAGCAGGACGATGATGATCGAGCTTAATTTGATGCTGGTAAAAAATAGCATGACTAAGCCACCAATAAACAGCAGGACATTGCGTAGTGCCATAGAGATGCTGGTGCCAACCACCGTTTGTATCAGAGTGGTATCCGTGGTTAATCGCGAGAGCACTTCGCCCGTCTGTGTCGTCTCAAAAAACTGTGGACTCTGCGTCACAACGTGCGAGTAGACTTTGCTACGAATATCTGCCGTCACTCGTTCACCTAACCACGACACCATATAAAACCGCGCAGCAGTAGAAATGCCTAGTACGGTCGCCACGCCGAACAGCGCTAGGAAAGTCAGGTCAACGTGCTTGATACTATGTGCCCCAGCACCACCAAAACCTAGGTCTATCATCTGTTTGAACGCAGCGGGAATGGCTAACGTTGCGCCTGCAGCGATTAATAGGGCGATGCCTGCCAAAAAGAACTGTTTTTTATAGGGGCTTAAAAACGGTAGTAGACCTTTAAGCGTATTTAAACTGCTTCGTTGGCTGGAATTTTCAGGGGAGGTCGTTGTGCTCATGTATTTCAAAGTGAGTCTTGCAGGATCGGGATAAGACTATTCGTTAATTCTTTAGTGCAACTGATGCTAAATACGAAAAATTCAACTTCAGGTCCTATTATCTCTCAGACTGCGATGTAACGTATTGCATACGCTGACGAGTCTTTGTTTGGACCGATAGTATGTCTTGATTTCATCATGTGATTAGAAAATATCGATTTTTTGATGATTGGCGGTGTAGATAGAGAGATGTAATAGTGATAATTAAAAAATTTTCTGCCTAAAATCACTCAGATGCAACGTTAGCGTATTTTTTTATAGTGATGTCGGTGAAATTACATTTACTATAGGCAGAGACAATAATGCTAAGTGTAGAATCTTTGTGTCCCTGAAACGAAAGCTGAATGATGAAACGACTTCTGAAGCGGAGTGCAATTGCACTGCTGGTATTGGTGATTCTGGTTTTTTTGGCGTTAGGCTGGTATTTGCATACCAAAAAAGTACAGCGTGATGGGACTGTCAGCCTGAACGGACTCTCGGCATCGGTTCAGGTAACCTACGACGAACGCGGCGTGCCACATATTCAAGCCCAGAATCAGGCGGACTTGTACCGGACGCTGGGTTATGTTCATGCGCAGGATCGCTTATTTCAGATGGAAATGGTGCGGCGCTTGGCTGGCGGTGAGTTGGCGGAAATTTTAGGTCCTAAGTTAATTGACATGGACCGTTTATTTCGCACTCTGGGCTTGCGTGATTTTGCCAGTCATTATGCACTCACAATGAATAAAAATTCAGCCTCTAGTCAGGCGCTGATTGCCTACCTCGATGGTATTAATCAATTCCAGGCCACCCATCCTGCGCCATTAGAATTTGATCTCTTACACATACCCAAGCGTCCATTCACAGTAGAAGACACCATTGCGGTCTCCGGTTACATGGCTTACAGCTTTGCAGCAGCCTTCCGGACCGAACCAGCATTGACTGCCATCCGCGATAAGCTGGGTGCAGATTATCTGAAGATTTTTGATCTTGATTGGCATTCGCAAGGCGTCGTGCAAAGCGGCCCTGCGTTAGCTAGTAATGACTGGATGAAGCTCGACAAGATTGCACAACTGAGTCAGGCTGGCATCGAAGAACTGGCAATTCCACAGCTCGAAGGGAGTAACGCTTGGGTGGTTTCGGGCACGCATACCGCCAGCGGAAAACCTTTGTTAGCTGGTGATCCGCACATCGCCTATTCAGCACCTGCGGTCTGGTATGAGGCGCAATTGTCAGCGCCAGATTTTGAGTTGTATGGTCATTTTCAGGTCTTAAATCCAATGGCGTTGCTGGGACATAACCAGAGTTTTGGATGGAGTCTGACGATGTTTCAGAACGATGATATCGATCTTGTCGCTGAGAAAGTCAATCCGCAAAATGCCAATCAGGTCTGGGTGCATAACCAGTGGGTTGATCTGACCAGCCGTGAGGAACTGATTCAGGTAAAAGGGGCCGCACCCGTCAAGTTGGTTTTACGTCGATCACCGCACGGCCCAATCATCACCGACGCATTTAAAGATAATTACGGTGATGCGCCAATTGCCATGTGGTGGGCATTCCTTGAAACAGATAATCCCGTGCTCGATGCTTTTTATGAACTTAATCGGGCAGATACGCTCTCTAAAGCGCGCAATGCCGCAAGCAAAATTTCCGCGCCAGGACTCAATGTCGTCTGGGCGAATGCCAAAGGTGATATTGCTTGGTGGGCTGCTGCTAAGTTGGTGAAACGACCTGCCAATATCAATCCAGCCTTTATTCTTGATGGTACTTCGGCTGATGCGGATAAGTCTGAATTTTATGATTTTGCCGATAATCCGCATGAAGAAAATCCTTCGCGTGGGTTTATCGTGTCAGCCAATTTTCAGCCTGTATCGCCAACCGGTGTGGCGATTCCCGGTTACTACAATTTGTATGACCGTGGGCAGCGACTGGTGCAGTTATTGAGTCAGTCTGGTATCAAATGGGATACCAAAAACTCGCAAGCGCTGCAGCTCGATGTGCAGACAGGCTATGCCGCGCGCGTACTGAAACCAATGCTGCCGATATTAAATCAAGTATTGACGACGCCAGAAGATAAACGCCTCTTGGACATTCTGACGAAATGGGATGGTAACTATCAGACAAACTCCATCGCGCCGACATTGTTCTCACAGTTAATCTATCAGCTCGCTCATAACACTATGGCTTCACGGCTTGGTGATGTGCAGTTCCAGAATTTACTTAGAACGCGGACGCTGGATTTCGCACTTCCACGACTGCTGGACGATCAGCAATCGATATGGTGGGGTACATCTACTGACGCTAAATTCGATGCGCGACAAGCGATGTTAGCTGGTGCATGGGATGACAGCCTTGCACATCTGCGTCAGACTTTTGGCAATGATACGGCACAGTGGCAATGGGGACGCGCGCATACGCTGACGCACCGCCATCCTCTTGGGCAGCAACAACCGCTCGATAAACTCTTCAATATCGGTCCTTTTTCTGTCCCTGGTGGGCGCGAAGTGCCAAATAATCTGTCTGGGCCTATCGGTCCAGCTCCTTGGGCGGTGGGCTATGGACCGTCGACGCGGCGTTTAATTGATTTTGCTGATACGACGAAAGCGCTTGGCATCAACCCTGTTGGGCAGAGTGGCGTCTTGTTTGATGCGCATTACAATGATCAAGCTAAGTTGTTTGCCGCTGGTGTTTATGTGAACGAACATACAGAAAAGGCCGATGTGGACTCGCATGCGCGCGAGCATTTGTTGTTGCAGTCGCAATAAGTGTCGTTATATTAATGGCAATTTATTGTGTATAAAGCAATGTTTTTGGTAATTATTTGGTGTTGAATATATCCAAGCTCATTCAAGCCTTATATAATCGCGCTACTTGATCGGGAGAGCACAATATTGAAATCAATCCCAACGTCTTGAACAGAGATTGTGAAGTAAATACTGTCGCCGAAGGGGCTAATACCCAAAAACTCTCAGGCAAAAGGACCGGTCAACGGGGTGTTAATTACGCCCCACACTCTGGAGAGTGGTAGCGGCGGATATGTCGAACTACCCACCGAAGGTGCGCACGAGATGGCAATGTCAGCAGCAAGCTGATGTTGCTCTCGTAATCTCTCAGGTACCAGGACAGAGGGGTATGCGATTTTCGCATGCGATGGACATCGTCCATCAGCGTGTGTTTGTTCGTCCCTTCTATTTTGGTAATGAGGTTCACATGACGCAAGCGACACCACTCAAGGCAACTCCTCTCAACGCAGCCCATCGTGCGGCTGGCGCAAAAATGGTCGATTTTGGCGGTTGGGATATGCCAGTCAACTACGGTTCCCAAATCGAAGAACATCATGCGGTGCGTACTGATTGCGGCATGTTTGACGTTTCCCACATGTGCGTGGTTGATTTACATGGCGACAATGTACGTAGTTTTCTGCGTGGGCTGGTCGCAAACAATGTCGATAAATTACAAGTACCAGGCAAAGCATTATATTCCTGCATGCTCAAACCAGAAGGCACAGTGATCGATGATCTGATCATTTACTTCTTCAGCGAAAACTGGTTCCGCTTGGTCGTTAATGCGGGTACTGCAGACAAAGACGTGGCATGGATGAACGCCCGCAATGTGGAAACCAATAGTGGTCTGACCATCACTCAACGTCGCGACGGCGCGAATGCATTTGCACTCGTGGCAGTTCAAGGTCCAAACGCACGTGCAAAAGCATGGGAAGTGTTACCAGAAACCAAAGCTGCCAGCGCAGAAATCAAGCCATTCAATGCCGTTATTGTTGCTGATACTTCGTTTGGTGAAGTGATGGTGGCACGTACTGGCTACACTGGTGAAGATGGTTTTGAGATCGCAGTTGCTGCTCAACGCGTGACAGAATTGTGGAATGCACTCGCAGCGGCAGGCGTTAAACCAGCGGGTCTCGGCGCACGCGATACCTTACGCTTAGAAGCAGGCATGAATTTGTACGGCCAGGATATGGACGAAACAATCAACCCACTCGACGCAGGCCTCGCCTGGACTATCGATCTGGTTAGTGAGCGTGATTTCGTTGGTAAGAAAGCACTGCAAGAACAAGGTCAGCAAGCGCAATTCTTGGGCTTAATTTTGCGCGAAAAAGGCGGTATCCTGCGTGCACATCAAAAAATTATTACGGCGCAGGGTGAAGGTGAAATCACAAGTGGCACCTTCAGCCCGAGTATGCAACAAGCCATTGCGCTGGCACGTTTGCCTATGGGCGTAGCCATCGGTGATACGGTGCAAGTCGTCATCCGAGACAAACAACTGGCTGCGACTGTCGTCAAACTGCCGTTCGTTCGTCACGGTAAAGTATTGGTTGCTTAAGTTCGACTCTTAAAGCTGCATCAGTTCACGAATTAAACAATTTATTAAATCATCTTATTATTTGGAGTCCACCATGAATGTACCAGCAGAATTGAAATACACCTCCTCCCACGAATGGGTACGCGTTGAAGCCGATGGCACGATTACCGTTGGCATCACTGAGTTCGCACAAGATGCATTGGGCGATATCGTTTTCGTTGATTTACCAAAAGTTGGCACCGCGTTGGCTGCTGGTAAAGACTGCGCTGTAGTGGAATCAGTGAAAGCAGCTGGCGATATCTACGCACCAGTGTCTGGTGAAGTGGTTGCAGTTAACGACGCATTGGGCGATGCACCAGAATCTATCAATGACGACGCCTTTGCTGCCTGGTTATTTAAACTGAAGCCAGCAAACATCGCTGACGTAGATGCATTGATGAATGCTGAAGCTTACGCAAAAAATATTGGCTAATCTGCGCTGAACGTGGCACTGGCGGTACGTCCGCCGGTGTGCTGTTGCATGCTGTTTTCCCCATCTCCTCTGTCTGCCTAAATCATGACCCGTCCTTCTTTACACCAACTGGAAGCGCACGACGCTTTCATCGCCCGCCATATTGCGCCATCCGATGCCGAACAGGCAAAGATGCTGGAAGTGCTTGGCTACGCAAACCGTACCGCATTGATCGATGCGATTGTTCCCGAAAATATCCGTCGTCACGATGTGTTGCCATTGGCAAGTTTTACTGCCCCAAAATCTGAACAAGCTGCGTTAGCGCAACTCAAAGAATTAGCCGGTAAAAATCGCGTACTGAAATCCTTTATCGGTCAGGGTTACTACAACACATTGACGCCGGGTGTGGTTCTGCGTAACGTGTTTGAAAACCCAGCCTGGTACACTGCTTACACACCGTATCAGCCTGAAATTTCACAAGGCCGTCTGGAAGCGATTCTGAATTTCCAGACGATGATTACTGACCTGACAGGCATGGATATCGCGAATGCGTCCATGCTCGACGAAGGTACAGCCGCTGCTGAAGCGATGACCTTGTTGCAGCGCGTCGGTAAGTCCAATTCCAACGTGTTCTATGTTGCCGCAGACATTCTGCCGCAAACGCGTGAAGTGATTGCAACCCGTGCAAAACCACTGGGTATCGAAGTCCGCACTTGCCATGGTAAAGATGCCTTAGAAAATGAATGTTTTGGTGTATTGCTGCAATACCCAAGTGTTGATGGTGAAATCCGTGATTACCGCGAATACGCCGCTGCGATCCACGCCAAAGGCGGTATGGTGATCGCCGCTGCTGATTTGCTGGCATTGACGTTGATTACGCCACCAGGTGAGTGGGGCGCCGACGTAGTTGTTGGTAATAGTCAGCGTTTTGGTGTGCCTCTCGGCTTTGGTGGTCCTCACGCAGGTTACATGTCCACACGCGATGCATTCAAGCGTAGTATGCCAGGCCGTCTCGTCGGCGTGACCATCGATGCGCAGGGCAAACAGGCATATCGTCTGGCATTGCAAACCCGCGAACAACATATCCGCCGCGAAAAAGCGACCTCTAATATCTGTACAGCACAGGTATTGCTGGCCGTGATCGCATCCATGTATGCGGTGTACCACGGTCCAAAAGGTTTGCGTCAGATTGCACAACGCGTTCAGCGTTTCACAGGCATCCTGGCTGCAGGTCTGAAAGAGGTCGGCCTGACAGTGGCTAACAGCACTTACTTCGATACATTGACAGTCAACGTCGCTGATGCAACGGCAGTGCATGCTGGAGCTGTTGCAAAAGGTTATAACCTGCGTCAGATCAGCGCCACGCAAGTGGGCGTCTCTCTGGACGAAACAGTCAGCCGCGACGACGTCAGCAACCTGTGGACTATCTTTGCTTTGGGCAAAGCGATACCAGATTTCAATGCAATCGAAGCAGTCGTCAGCAATGGCCCTGATGCGATTCCGGCAGCACTGGTTCGTACTAGCGAATTCCTGACCCACCCAACATTCAATCGCTACCACGCAGAGCATGAAATGCTGCGTTACCTGCGTAGTTTGTCTGATAAAGATCTCGCGTTGGATCGCAGCATGATCCCGCTCGGTTCTTGCACCATGAAATTGAATGCAACGAGCGAAATGATTCCGGTGACATGGCCTGAATTCTCCAATATTCACCCGTTTGCACCAAATGATCAGACCGTTGGTTATCGCGAAATGATCGATCAACTGGAAGCGATGTTATGCGCGGCGACAGGTTATGCAGCGGTCTCATTGCAACCTAATGCAGGGTCACAAGGTGAGTATGCTGGTTTGCTAGTGATCCAGGCTTACCACGCTTCACGTGGCGAAGCACATCGTAACATCTGCCTCATCCCATCTTCTGCACACGGTACAAATCCAGCCTCTGCAGCCATGGTTGGTATGGAAGTTGTCGTTGTTGCTTGTGACGAACGTGGTAACGTGGATCTGGTTGATCTGCAAGCAAAAGCAGAAAAACACAGCGCTAGTCTGGCGGCGGTGATGGTGACTTATCCTTCGACACACGGTGTGTTTGAAGAAGGCATTCAACAGCTATGTGAAATCGTACATAGCCATGGTGGTCAGGTATATGTTGACGGCGCGAACATGAACGCGCTGGTTGGTGTTGCTGCGCCAGGTCATTTCGGCGGTGACGTCAGCCATCTGAACTTGCACAAAACGTTCTGTATTCCTCATGGCGGTGGCGGCCCAGGCGTTGGTCCTGTTGCAGTTGGTGCGCATCTGGCCAAATTCTTGCCGAATCAGAAGTCCACTGGCTATCTGCGTAGCGAAGATGGTATTTCTGCCGTGAGTGCTGCACCATTCGGTTCTGCAAGTATTCTGCCGATCTCTTGGATGTACATCGCAATGATGGGTGCTGAAGGTTTGAAGGCAGCGACAGAAACAGCAATTCTCGCAGCGAACTACATCGCTAAACGCCTTGCGCCACACTACCCAGTGTTGTACGCAGGTCATGACGGACTCGTGGCCCATGAATGTATTCTGGATCTGCGCCCATTGACCGACGCGACAGGTATCAGCAATGAAGACGTGGCAAAACGTCTGATCGACTTTGGTTTCCATGCACCGACGATGAGTTTCCCGGTTCCTGGTACCTTGATGATCGAGCCAACAGAAAGTGAATCGCTGGCTGAACTCGATCGCTTCATTGACGCGATGATTGCCATCCGTGAAGAGATCGCGAAAGTGGCCAGTGGTGAGTTTGATCCTAAGGATAACCCACTCAAACATGCACCACACACGATTGAAACACTGATCTCTGGTGAATGGGCACGTTCCTATAGCCGTGAGACTGGTGCTTATCCAGTTGCCACGTTGCGTCATCAGAAGTACTGGGCACCAGTTGGCCGGGCTGATAACGTGTATGGAGACCGCAATCTGTTCTGTTCTTGCGTCCCACTCTCAGACTACCAGTAATCCCATGTAGCAAGCCGACTGAATTGGCGCAGATGATGAGTCAATTCAGTCAATTCAGTCGCTTGAATCAGGCAGTGAATGCTGATATAAAAAAGCGTAACATCGCACTGATGTTACGCTTTTTTATTGACCGATAAACAGTTGAAATTTGATATGGAGCTTACCGCATCGAGTACGCTGATATTGGTATCATTTTTAAGATGCAACCTGATTACGTCCCGCGTTTTTTGCCTTATATAAGGCAATATCAGCCGAATTAATTAACTGCGCGCTATCCTGACCGATCGCCAAACTCGCGACTCCGAACGATCCTGTAATGTGCGGCATTGGTCTTTGATTGTCCGCAAAAACTCTGGTCTTGGCGAGTTTTGAACACAAGCGCTGTGCAACGCCAAGTGCCGCTTTGAGAGTGGTGCCGGGTAAAATTACCATCATCTCTTCACCGCCGTAACGTGCGGCAAAATCGGTTGGACGTAAACCTGCGTTCAATACTTTTGCTGACGTCTGTAAAGCATCATCACCAAGTAGATGTCCAAATTCATCATTAAATCGTTTAAAGTGATCAAGGTCGACCATGATGATGCTTAGCGGGTTTCCGGTTGCATGGGCATTCTCCACCAGTCCTGGTAACTGTGCATTGAGCCAAGCGCGATTATGTAATCCTGTCAGTCCATCGACCATCGATAACTGACGATAGAATTCACCAACTTTTTGGCGGCTACGGATCTGAGCGTTAGCAGCGCGAATTCGGAATGATAAAAGCTGCAGTAGATTACGTGCTACGCCATTGAGTTCATCGATAAGACGCCACATTATTTCGGCTTCAATGACCAATAACTCACTATCAGACAATGCACAAATCGTGGCTGAATGAATTTCTTCGTCTAATACTGAAATTTCGCCAACGCATTCTCCCGGTAAATACTGGGTGATTGCATTTTCAATATGATTGTTATCGTCGTTGAGTTTAGTGATGCCCAGTGTACCTCGCAGTACGATAAAAAGACGAGAGCCGGAACTATTGGCATCAAGGACAACTTGCCCTTTTGTAGCTTTAACGACAGGGCAGTCTTTGATGATTTCGCGCCCTGATAGGACGTTTGCATGATCAACGTCGCGAAATAAATGAATGTCTTCAATATGATAATGTGTATCCTTGAAAACCATCAGTTGTTCCAAAATTGTTTTATCCAGGTACATGTTCAACGTGTGTTCAAATGAGAATTTGGTTCAAAGCTTCAAAGCGCATTTCAGTTTCTTTGAAAATGGCGACGTACTCTTCCTCGTTGAGTCCAAGCGTATCCCAAGCGTGCTCAGACAGCAAGGGAACGAGCTCATTTTCTTCTTGCGCAATGTCCAAAGCATGTACGATCGCATTCGCAACGTGTACAACTGGGGCAAGAGCATGGATACCCTTGATATCCGGATCATGATGCCATTTGATTGCGTCTTTGACTGCCTCAGCAAAATGCCATTGTTGCGCTAAGATCAGGCCAGCATCAATATGGTCGATTTGCATGATATGTCGTTCCGCTGCAATTAACTCACAATCGTTAAGATTTTTGTAGTTGATTACTTCAGCATATTCAAGCGGGTAATACGTGACCAACACTAATCTACCGATATCATGAAGCAAACCTGCAGTAAACGCGAAATCATGTTTCATATGCAGCGCGCGAGAAATAATCTCAGCACAGTTTGCCGTAGCAATGCTATGTCGCCAGAATCCGCGGAAATCAAAATTTGCGCAATGCGATATCGGAAAACGATTAATCATAATCGTCATACGGATCAGATTTTTGATATTTTGAACGCCTAGCAAGGCGGCAGCCTGTTGAATCGTCACAACACGCGAATTAAAACCAAAATGCGATGAATTGGCCAGTTTCAGAACTTTGGCGGTGAGAGCATGATCCATCGCGATTTTTTCACTGATCGATTCCAGACTGCTGTCTTCGTTGTCAAGTTCGATAAGAAGCTCCTGCGCGACTTCAGGCAAGGTAGGTAAATCTTTAATGTGCCTGATAATCGCGTCAAGTTGCGAACGATGGTCGTCATCCATGCTCATTGTATTTGCCCCTCCCGATAATGAATCAGGTATTGCTTTAGCGTACTTGCGGGTTCTTTACCAGCTTGCGAGCGAAATAAACGTTCAACCCGCGCTAATTTTTCCAGTTGTTCTTTTTTTACTTCTTGCGCATCAGCGTCGTCCATTTGGACGCATAATTGATACACTTGGTGATGTGTAATAGCGTTGAGCATCGATGTGGTCAGGGTTGTTCCGACGGGAAGCAAAATATGACCGACTTTGTCGAGCAGATTTTCAGCGAGTACCATTCCTTCAGTGACTTTAGTCAGCGGCAGGTAGTGACTATCTTTGCTCATACCTCATTACTCCAATTGAGTGGTATTTCCCGATCTTGATCAGCACTTGAGCGAATGTACTCTTGACGACATGAAGGTGACCGCTAATGAGATGCGCCTAGGTCATTGATTCAAGGTATTTCCTTTAGTGAACATATAATAGCAAATCCTATTATATAAATCGCAAAAATGAAAAAATATGGCAATGCAACTACGATAACATCGTTGCCGTGTGCCTGATTGCTTGATCGTCTGATGTGATTCTTGTGCTCTGATGTCTCGGCGTAACGGTATGTCTGATTAGACTGAATTAGTGCCTTTTTGTCACTGCTTAAGCCTTGCTTAACTTGATCTGGGCTGTCATTTTTTTCTTATCAAAGGAAGCAGTGATACCTATTTTGCTGTTTAATGTGTTGGTCTGTTTTTGATGTTTTTTCAATCTCTTCTTTTATATAAACGATGCCCTCCACAAAGAATTTCATGCTTCATCGCCCACGCCTTGTATCGGCTTTTGCTATGGCGTTTGTATGTCTCTTTTTTTTACCAGGGACATGGTTATGGACCACACGTGCCTTGTTTGCGTGGGACATTGCGGTCTGGGGTTATTTATTGCTGATGGGATGGTTGATGGCGCGTGCCAACAAACACCGCGTTAAAGCGATGGCGGTCAGGGAGGACCGGAATGCGGTGACGGTATTAGTGTTGATTTCTCTTTCAGCGATCATCAGTATTGGTGCTATTGTCGTCGAGTTATCCGGTACCAAGGGTTTATCTGCTGATATCCGTGCCTTTAAATATTTATTTACCGGAATGACTGTGCTTGGGTCTTGGTTTTTGGTCGCTGTTGTGTTTTGTTTTCATTATGCGTTGCTGTTTTATCGTTCGCCGGAAAGCAATCGTGCATTGCAATTCCCAGATAATGAGCAGACGCCCGATTTTTGGGATTTTTTGTATTTCTCTTTCACTATCGCAGTGGCGGCCCAGACCTCTGATGTGGCTGTGATGTCGCGCAGTGCACGTAAAACAGTGTTGGCACAGTCCGTACTCAGTTTTTTCTTTAACGTTGCAGTGCTTGGGTTTTCGATTAATATCGCTGCGAGTCTTGTCGGTAATTAGGGGACCCCTTGATTGCGAATTAATGAGATTGGATGAAAAAAAGCCAATCTATTCAGAGCGGCTTTTTTTACGTGCAATAATTTCAAGACAAGGGTAAATATATTACTTTGGTCCGATATTTGTTCTATAGACAGGATATTGTTGATATTCCTGATCCCAGGACGAGTGACGGCGGGCAAAAAATTCTAGTCGAGCTTCAGGATTGCTAGCGAACGCTTTGTTTTCTTTGAGTTTTTTTTCAAAAGCCTGCTTTAGTGCCGGATCTGCCGATAGTTGTTCACGTGCAACATCCTCAGCGACATACGCTTCTAGGTATTCTTTTTTCTCAAAGTTATTATTGAAAAACCCCCAGCTCACCAGAGAGTCGGGTGATGCAGGTTCGAACATCGCTGCAATCATTGCAGCCTTTGGTTGAGCGATAGGGATGAATAAAGCCCCCTTGCCAAATGAATAGTGACTGTTGATCCAGTCGCCCTGAAGCTTTAGCATCTGATGACTCTCGTCAGATGTGGGTGATATCACCGCGCTATTTGTGTTAAACCTTTCCACTTCGATATCACTCAACGGCATTGTTATCGACTCAAACTGGACGCCGTGAACGCGTAGCTTTTCAATGACAAATCGCGCGTACGCCGCAGGTACCAGATAGCCACCTTGTGGCAATTTGAGGGTCTGGTCCGGTACGATTTCATCTCGGAGTTTGACTTTCCAAATCTGGGGTGTTGTTTCATCGTAGCGCGTCACTAGCGCACCTGAGATCTCCGATGGTTTTCTCGTGTAGGCATAACCATGAAAATCGATCATCTGATATTTGTCTGTGGTTTTGTAGGTCAGTGGGATGATCTGTCCGGCGAGGTTTACCGACCGCATATCGGCTTCCAAGGCCTGTTTGCGCCACTCAGCACCATGTTGAGTGATCTGATCTAAGACTGAAATAATCGTATTTCTGGTAATGCGGACACGCGTTGCGTAGTTTTTCCATGAGTGTGTTTCGACTAGAATGCCGAAGCGATTTCTTAGCTGAAAATAGCCATGCGATAAGCGCGGTGAAGGAACACGATCCACGAAGCCAGACATGGGATCGTCTTCCTTGTCAAACGCCATGTAAAAAGGGAGCGGCATTGATCCTTGGACAGCTAGATCTGAGATGATATGCTGCTGGAACTGCTTACCAGTCTGCTGTAACACGGCGTCACCTGCTTGCGATGGCTGAATCTGAATTGAGATATCGTGTTCAAATTTCGCACCATCGGTGACGTGCAAGTCAACGGTAACCAATGGATCCCATTGGTTGATTAACCTCAGCATTGCCTGCATTTCAGGCGTATCAGCCTTGAGATAGTCCCTGTTTAAATTAAAATTCTGTGCGGTAGTACGCCAGCCCATTTCTTCAGGACCGCGCTGATTTGGGCGATTCCATTTGGCAAATCGCTCGTGCCCATCGACGTTGAATACCGGGACGAAGATAAAGACCTGCTTATCTAAGGCATTTTTTGCAGCAGTATTATTAAGAATCTCTTTTAATGCCAGAAAGCCTGCGTCTTTGCCATCGATTTCACCAGCATGAATTCCGCCTTGGATCAGCGTCACAGGAACTTGTTTGTCTTTGGCTAAATAGGGAACAAAAATGTTTGTGCGTGTCGCTATCAGGGCCATCATTGGGCGTCCTTCGGCGGTTCTGCCGAATTCCTGGCAACGGACGATCTTTGGATAATTTTTCTGGAAATTGCGACAAAGCGTTTCAACTTCTTCGTAGCGACCTGTTTTTTGGTATCCGGTTTGTTCGGCGACGGTGCTAAGATTTTCTACGGAGAAAACCGGATTGCTGATGAGTGCAAAGGCTAGATAGACAGAAAGGCGTTTTATCATTTTTGCGATGGTAAGATGTGGTTCGGATAATGCTCAGAAAACGAACCAGACATCTTACACTATGCCTTGCAGTACAGATATTTCCTATTGTGTAATTTGAGTGGAAATGCGTTCTTGCCACCAATGTGCTTTACCGATGAGTTCTTCCTCGTCGAGGCGAGTAAGGCCATGGTTGAACATCAGGCATTGTCCATGTACCCAGACGTGACTTACCTGATTTCTGCTGGCGGCGTACACGATTTGCGAGACCGGATCAAACAGTGGCTGAGTTTCGATAGCGCTTAAATCAATGGCGATCAAATCGGCATATTTCCCAGGAATCAGGCTGCCTATCTCATTTTCCATACCCAAAGCGCGTGCGCCGGATAAGGTTGCCATCTTTAATGCTGCATGTGCATTCAGTGCGGTGGGATCGTTCGATTGTGCCTTAGCAAGCAGCGCCGCCATGCGTAAATCACCTAATAAATCCAGTTTGTTATTACTGGCCGCTCCATCCGTCCCGATGCCGACATTCACACCAGCGGTTTGCATTGCATGAATGGGGGCAAATCCGGAGGCTAGTTTTAAATTACTTGCCGGATTGTGTGCTATGTGTACGCCAGTTTGTGCCAGTGTGACGATTTCTTCCTCGTTGGCATGCACCATATGGGCTGCAATGAGGCGATTGCTGAGGAGTCCGAGGTTATGTAGACGCTTTAATGGCCTTACTCCGTATTGCTTGAGGCTATCACTGAGCTCTTGGGCTGTTTCATGAATATGACAATGGATGCCCATATCGTGTTGCTCTGAGAGCGCGATAATCTTACGGAAAGTTTCATCTGCTACTGTATAGGGAGCATGAGGTGCTAGCCTGAACGCAACGCCGGTCTGGTTGTTGAATTCGTTTTTTGCTTCGATGGCTTTACTCAGGTATTCATCGGCATTTTGAGCATAGCCAGTAGGGAATTCAAGTACGCTGCAACCAACGATGGTCCGCATCCCAGTATGTAATCCGGCACGAGCGACGGCGTCGTTATGGAAATACATATCGTTGACCGTTGTGGTTCCGCCTCGCAGCATTTCTGCCATTGCATAGACGGACCCATCAAAAACAAAGTCATCGTTGACATGTTTTTTTTCAGCGGGCCAAATATGGTCGTTAAGCCAGTCCATCAGCGCCAGATCATCGGCAAGTCCGCGTAATAGGCTCATTGCCGAATGGGCGTGAAGATTGACAAAGCCTGGAAGCAGGGCATGATTATCAAGAGAAATATGATTTGCATCGATGTAGCGTTGTCTTGCCTCAGATTCTGGCAAAATAGCGATGATTTTCTCATCTTGCATCACCAGCGAATGTTGGTGTAACACAGTCGCAGCTGGTTCTATGGGAATTAAATAGGCGGGATGAAGGCAAGTTATTTGTGTCATAGCAGTCCTCAAGGTGAGTTCTAATTATATCCGTCTTGCAGGACTACGTTAAATTCAGCCGAATGTTCAACTGAATTTTCAACTTTTAGGGAGATGTGATGGAACTGATTTTTTCTGCACCAGCGACACCGGTAGTCCCGGTTATCGGATCAACGGCTTTGTTTCCGGTGCACAGAATTTATTGCGTTGGTCGCAATTACGCGGAACACTCAAAAGAAATGGGTGGCACAGGACGTGAAGCACCGTTCTTTTTCATGAAACCCGCCGATGCTGCCGTCGCGGTTCCAAGTGGAACAGTGGGACAGATGCCATACCCTTCAAAAACAAGTAATTTGCATCATGAAGTGGAATTGGTTGTCGCCATTGGTAAGGGGGGGGCGAATATTTCGGTCCAAGACGCGCAGCAGCACATCTGGGGATACGCCGTTGGTCTCGATATGACACGTCGTGATTTACAGGCTCAATCCAAGGAGCAAGGCCGTCCTTGGTGTACGGCGAAGGGATTTGATCATTCAGCACCGATTGGTCCTATCGTTCCAGCGGCTGCAATGAATGACTTGCAATCGGCTTCCATTAAATTGACGGTCAATGGCGATGTTCGTCAGCAAAGTCAACTGAGTAAGATGACCTGGAATATCCATGAAATCATCTCTGAACTATCGCAGTTTTATGCCTTGCAGCCAGGAGATCTGATTTTTACTGGGACCCCCGAAGGTGTTGGCGCAGTCCAAAAAGGAGATATCCTTGAGGCGGAAATCGACGGTCTTGGACAACTGACAATAGCGATAAGCTGATGAAAGTCATCCGCATCAGATAAAGGAAATTGACCTAGTTGTGCGAAGAGAATGAAGTTGTTGTCCCCATTGTACTGCTCAGGTCAGTTTATCTGTTGGTCTCTCTAAATGTTAAAAGGATAGAAATGAAACTGTATAGCTATTTTAGAAGTTCTGCATCGTATCGCGTCCGGATTGCGTTGAATTTAAAGGGGCTTGATTACGAGCAGACCGCAATTCATTTGGTAAAAAACGGTGGAGAGCAACTCTCAGAAGCCTATAAGACACTCAATCCAGAGGCGCTCGTCCCTGCATTGTCTGATGCGTCCGATGGTGAGACGAAAGTGCTCACACAATCGATGGCCATTATTGAATATCTAGACGAGGCATACCCCCAGTATCCGCTGCTGCCTGCAGATTATGCCTTACGTGCCGAGGTCCGCGCTTTTGCCTTGTCTGTTGCTTGTGAAATTCATCCACTCAATAATTTACGCGTATTGAAATATCTGACGACGACATTGGGTGTGACAGACGAGCAAAAAAATGCGTGGTATCGTCATTGGTGCGAGACCGGTCTGGCTGTTCTTGAGCAGAAATTAAATGCACTTGGGTGCGCGGGAAAGTACTGTTTTGGGGACACCCCCGGATTTGCTGATTGTTTTTTGATTCCGCAGATTGCTAATGCGCAGCGATTCAACTGTGATTTGTCGACGATGCCTCTTCTGATGCAAATAAACCGCAACTGCCTTGAGCATCCGGCATTCGTAAAAGCGATGCCAGCAAATCAACCGGATGCTGAATAACGTGAAGCAGGCTTCAGTTGTTTGCATCTGGACAACGAAGCGAAGTAGAGTAACTGGGCTTAGTTTGGTAAGCCCGGTGTTTGATCTGGTTCTGCCAACGTGTCATGGAGAACGGAAATCAGCAGTGACCGAGTCAATTTTGATTTTGTCGTGTAGCCATCTATCGCTAACTGATGGCTGACGAGTTCTTCCGGTGCGTAACCCGGCTGACCAGTTCTTAAAACAATTCTCAAGTTTGCCCTACCAAGCTCATCTCTGATGACTTGGACAAGTTTCAGGCCTGCATCGACCGTTTCCATGACGACGTCCAATAAAATCAAGGCCAGATCGGGGTGTTGAATAATAATCGTCTTCGCTTCTTTGGCTGAGTATGCGTGCAAAAACTCTAGCGGACGGCCATGAATGCGAACACCGCTTAATGCAAGCAGGGTTGTTTCATGCACATTGGCATCATCATCAGTGATCAGTATTTTCCAAGGATATAGTTTCGCATTCGGAGAGAAACTCTGATTTTCTTCTTCCAGAAAATCAATAATATCATCCGAATTCGACGATGAAGAGCCATCTTCTTGATTGAAGTAATTGCCAAATATCGGGGTCGTCGAACTTGCGTATATTCTCAACATAGTTTTACCATTTATAGCAACAACGTTGCTTTTATCTAAGCAGGGCCTTTTACTGTGTTCATATTCCATCAGTTTTCTCCCTCGTGCTTTCAGTTGCCGTAGCACCATTTTTATCTTATGTTAAGACTATAACTTAATCAAGATGTGAGTTTGACGTTTTATTTGAAAAGTTACATGAAACTAATTCTAACTGTATTTTTCTTGCTTGTCGTAGCGTATACCGGTAGTTTGCAATTGTTTAACTTTAGTGAATGTTTTTTAAAAATGGACGGTTTTCTACTGTTATTGATGGTTGCCGAAGTAGGTGTAAAGGAAAATTCTGCTTACCTCTGGACGATTCTTTTTTAAAATGAAAAAACGCATTTTTGTAGCAAAACATGACACTTAAGTGACTTTAGCTGATAATGCGGGCATTCAAAATAATACGGAAATGTATGAGCGACGCTATTGTATTTCTGGGAGTGACAACGAATTTGTTGGAACTCATTTCATTCTTGTTGGCAGTGATTACTGTCGCATTAACTATTCGTCAGATTCATTGGGGATGGTTATTCTCTATCGTGTCATCAGGCTTATACGCTGCGGTATTTTTTGATGCAAAGCTGTACGGTGATATGGGATTGCAAGGCATGTTTATCCTTGTTTCTATATGGGGATGGTGGCAATGGCGGCGGGGCAATAGTGAAGATGAACGATTACAAGTGACGTCGTTGTCGTTGCGCCAGAAAATCTTTTTTATGGTGCTCTGGGGCGCGTTATTTGCGGCGCTGGTTGTTTTTCTGAAGAGATACACCGATACCGATGTGCCGTATGCGGACGGTTTTTTAACTGCCGGAAGTCTAGTGGGACAATTCTTATTGTCGAGAAAAAAACTTGAAAACTGGACGATATGGATTATCGTCGATGTGTTGTACGTGGGTTTATATTTGTATAAAAATTTGCAGTTAACGGCACTGTTATACGCTGTTTTTGTGGTGATGGCCGTAATGGGCTTGCGTTCCTGGAGTAAAGCATGTCAGCAGTAAATCATAATTCATCAGAGAGACTGGTGCAAAAAATCGCCATACTTGGCGCAGAATCCTCGGGTAAGTCTGCCTTGGCTGAGGCACTGGCAGCTCATTACAAAACGTTGTGGGTCCCAGAGTATCTACGTGAATTTGTTCAGATTGAGGCGCGCGTTCCCCAGGCCGATGAGCAACTCTTGATCGCGAGGACCCAAATGCAGCGGGAAGAACAAGCAAGCCTGAATGCCATCGAATGGTTATTTTGCGATACAACGCCATTAATGACGGAGATATATAGTCATCATTATTTTGAGGTAGCAGAAACTGAATTACTCAAGCTATCCTCGGCGCACGCAGAGCGATACGCATTTACGCTGGTGACGGCGCCAGACTTTCCTTGGGAGGCAGATGGTTTGCAACGTGAATCACCGATGGTAAGGCAATTAATACACGAACAGTTGTTAGAGGTTTTGGAGGAACGAGAGATTCCGCATATGCTCATCGAGGGCAATCTTAAGGATCGCGTGCAACAGGTGGCGTTTGCCTTGTCGTTCTTGATGCAATAAAAGGTGTACTGAATATCACGGCAGACGTCGATGATGTGTGGATGAATTCAATCGCCGGAGTGCTTGTGAGCTGGATTTGTCATGATCAGTCCCGTCTGAGCAAAAATAAAGCCACTCAGGCTAAGTAACTGAGTGGCTTTTTACTTTTTATGGCAAACCTTATTGGCTTTCCATTAAGCTCTTTAAATGCTCTGATTTACCAGGGTGACGCAATTTTTTCATGGCTTTTGCTTCAATTTGACGAATTCGCTCACGCGTTACTTCAAATTGTTTACCGACTTCTTCGAGTGTAAATTCACTAGTGGTTTCTAGACCGAAGCGCATGCGTAATACTTTGGCTTCGCGCGGGCTAAGAGAATCCAGGGCTTCTTTTAGTTTTTGCTGTACAGATGCCTGCATTGCTGCCGCCATTGGAGACATGGTCATGCTGTCTTCAATAAAATCACCCAATTGTGAGTCGCCGTCGTCACCGATAGGTACATCCAAAGAGACAGGTTCTTTAGCAATTTTGAGAATTTCGCGTACTTTCACTTCAGGCAGTCCCATTTTTTCAGCGATGGCTGCTGGTTCTGGTTCCAGTCCTGTTGCTTGTAGTAACTGACGACGGACGCGATTCATTTTGTTAATCGTTTCTATCATATGCACAGGAACGCGGATGGTGCGCGCTTGATCTGCTATAGCACGGGCGATCGCCTGACGAATCCACCATGTTGCATAGGTAGAGAATTTATATCCACGGCGATATTCAAATTTATCGACAGCTTTTAACAGACCTATATTGCCTTCTTGGATCAAATCCAAGAATTGCAATCCTCGGTTGACGTATTTTTTTGCAATTGAAATGACGAGACGCAAGTTAGCTTCTGTCATGGCGCGTTTCGCTTCGCTTGAGCGTTTTTCACCGGCGATCATTTGCTTGTTAATATCGCGCAAGGCACTTAACGGCAATTCGACGCGCAGTTCTAGTTGAATGAATTTTTGCTGTAATTCACGGGCTGCGTGAATGTGACGTGACAAGATGGCAGCATAGCTCTGGGCGCCTTGTATTTCATGTTCTAGCCATGCTGGATTAGTGGCGTGAGTGCGTAGCATATCGACAAAGTAGCTGCGCGGCATCCCGCACTTATTCACCAGCAATTCCATCATTTGCTTTTCGGTCTGACGTAGCTCTTTCATTTGCTTGCGCAGAGTGTCACATAATTTTTCTGCTGTTTTAACAGTAAAACGCATTCCCTGTAGTTCGGCAGAAATCGCTTGCTGGGCGGTGACATATGCTGAGGACTGGTAGCCACCCGCTTCGCGCGCAGTCTGCATCTTCTCAAAATTCTTGCTCACAATCGCCAATTTTTGCAGGCAGACTGTTTTTAGTTGCATCAACTGTTCATCGCTGATGCCGCCAACGCTATCAGCAACGACTTCGTCATCGTCATCGTCGTCTTCTTCGCTGTCAGTCATTGCCAAAGCAACCGTATCGCCATCTTCGGCGCTGATCAGTCCGTCAACGATGTCATCAATGCGAACTTCGTCTTTTGCAATTTTATCGGCAATGACGAGGATTTCTTTGATGGTGCCTGGGCACGCAGAAATCGCTTGAACCATGTCTTTTAAGCCATCTTCGATGCGTTTGGCAATTTCAATTTCACCGCTGCGCGTGAGTAACTCAACGCCCCCCATCTCGCGCATGTACATCCGCACTGGATCGGTGGTGCGACCAAAATCAGAGTCCACCGTTGCCAGCGCTGCAGCGGCCACTGATTCTGCTTCATCGTCACTTACCGCAGTGGCTACGTTATCCGTCAATAGCATCATCGCCGCATCGGGCGCACGATCGTAGACTGCAATACCCATGTCATTGAGCGTACTAATGACGTCTTGAATTGTTTCTTGGTCGACTAACTCTTCAGGCAAATGATCATTAATTTCTGCGTGCGTAAGATAAGAGCGGTCTTTGCCCAAGCTAATTAACTTTGTTAACTGCTTGCGATATTGTTCAAGTTGTTCTTCGTTGGTGACGGAAGAACCGGGTTTTTTAGATTTTGCACGTGCTGCGCGTTTTAGCTCTGCTGATTCAGCTGCATTGAGAGCTTGAATTTCATCATTTTCAAATTGAAATTCGGATGGTTTGCGTCCGCGTTTCGCTGGTTCTTTATTTCCTTGCAACAGATAGCCAGACGTGTCGATATCAGTGATGTTGTTAATCGATTGATTTGACGTGTCGTTTTTCGCTGCAATGTGAGTTGGTGTGCTGAGTTCTTTGCTGAGCAAGGCGTTTGCTGATACTACAGGCGAGACTGGCGCGCTCAAAGGCGACGTAATTACGCCTGTTGCTGCCCCAGATATGGTCCGCGTTGCCATCACCGGCGTCGTTGCAGATGGTATGGCGTTAGCACGGATTGGCATTGCTGGTGCCATTGGCTTGAGCGTAGTCACTGGTGCTGTAGGCGCAAATTTACCCGAGCCAATACGTGCTTCGCGTTTAATCGTTGTTGGTGCTGGTTTTGCAGACTGCTGATCAGACAGGAGTAATTTTTTAGCCATTTTTGGCGCAGTTTTTCTGATCACTGCGGCCCGTGGCTTGGCGATGTCTGCGCCAGAAAGTGTTTGCAACTCTGCGCGTAAATCCGCACGAATTTCTGTTTTTATTTCGGGTTTGATAAGTGGTTCGGCTATTGCTTCAACCGCGCCGCAAATAGCAGCATCTGTCGCCATATCAGACGACTGTGGTTGCTCATACATTGCTGTTGTGTCCGTGGCGACAAGGGCAACTTCAACAGAGGAATCAAAAGGCATAGAACTCATGGCCTCGATATCTTCAGCTGTGAATGCTTTTGCAGGCGCAATAATCGCTTCAGTCGCAACCGGTTGCATCCGGGAACGACGTTTCATCATTACCGTAATGGCGGCAGAAGATTGTCCTCCCTCAGTCGCCTGTGTTTCCGTTGGATTCGTCTGCGGTTCAGCCTCTGGCTGTTGCGCAGACGTACTCGCCACGGCAGGGCGATTCAACTGGAGGGTCTTCTTACCTAAAGTGAGCGTAGAACCTGTTTTGGGAATAGCAATAGTTGAGTCAGTTAAGCTGTTTTTCATGTAACAAAATCGAATGCGACAACAAAGGCTTGTCAATAGTATATGGCGATGGCAATGGCGATAGGCTGTTGACGATCATATTTTCTGATCAACGGCCGACACGGACGAAAAAGCCCGCTGGTAAAAGCGGGCCACGCTGACGATGGCGATTCATTCGTCTTGCTCAAACTAGATCTCGGAAAGAGACGCGAGGGCAGAATTATCCTCGGCTTAGCACTTCTTGACAAGGATTGTCTGCATTTCGTGCAAAGAAAGTGCATGTCTTTACCGCTACAGTGTTGATTCCTTACTGATTCAGTGGCAGCAAAGCCTCGTGAACTAAGGTGTTGCTGTTTTTTACCAGTTTTTAATTGAGAAATAGCGCAAAGTAAATAATTAATATTTTTTAGAAAAATATCGCGATAGTTAAAGCGAAATGAACGAAGTCGACTGTTGGCTTTGATGCTCGATGTCAAAAATTGGTTGGATGGTATTTTTAATCAGGTGCTAATCTATGGTTTTACGACTGCTGATGCGCTCAATAATGTCTAATCTTGTGAAATTTTTAGTTAACCTGAGTCTCTGGCGTTTTTCGATGGGGCGCGAGCCCATGTCGGTATTCTTTCTCTCCTTCTTGTTCCCGATGGTGATGAGTTCTGCTTCGTTGGCGCAGAACGTACCAGATACATTAGCGCAACGTCTGAAGGCCTGTACTTCTTGTCATGGGGCAGAGGGACGCGCGGGATCTGATGGTTATTACCCGCGTATCGCTGGTAAGCCACAAGGATATCTGCTCAACCAACTCAAGAATTTCCGTGACGGGAGACGCACTTTCCCAATGATGAATTACATGGTTGGGCATATGAGTGATGACTACCTTGATGAAATCGCCCATTTTTTCTCTGATCAGCATCCACCTTATGCCGCACCGCAAAAGCTTGATCTTCCTCCTGCTCTATTGGAGCGTGGCCGCGAACTGGTCTTGCATGGCGATAGACAGCGTAAAATCCCAGCATGTATTGCATGTCATGGAGAAAAGATGACAGGTCTAGCCCCTTTTATTCCTGGTATTGCTGGATTACCTCGTGACTATCTCATTGCGCAGTTGGGCGCTTGGCAAACGGGAAGTCGGCACGCTACAACGCCGGATTGTATGCAGTTAATTGCCCGTAGTTTAAGCCCTGAGGACGTTGGCGCGGTATCTGGCTGGCTAGCAGTGCAAGTCATCGCTGATCAAGGTGTGGTAGCAACCTTGCCTTCAGGAAATTATGTGAATCTACCGCGGCGTTGCGGTAGTGTTCCTGGCAGCTGAATTGCGTTGTTGTACATGCTGAAGAGGTAGTCGGTTATCGATTGCTTATGAGAACATTTAATCTGATTGGCTGTCAATGAAGCGAATTATTCAAGTCTTTATCCTTGTAGTAGGGATGTTGTTGGTGCTCACAGCGTGGTATGTCATCAAGGTGGGATATTTGGTTTCTGACGAGCGTGAGACAGTTCAATCAGTTAAATCACAAACTGAAACTACGATGAGCAAGGTACGTCGGGGTGAGTATCTGACGCAGGTCGCAAACTGTAGCGGATGTCATACGAATACGGGAGGGGCATTGTATGCTGGCGGCAAAGTGGTGCAGTCGGAGTTTGGTAACTTTGTTGTTCCTAATATTACGCCAGATAGTAGAACCGGCATTGGTCGTTGGTCCGTGAACGATTTTTGGCAGGCATTACATTTCGGAAAGTTACCTGATGGTCGGTTGTTATATCCTGCATTTCCGTACACGAACTATGCACTCATATCGCGAGAAGATGCAGAGGCAATGTTTGCTTATCTCAAAAGTCTACCTGCGATTAACCAACCATCTGCTCCCCATCAACTACGTTTTCCGTATAACCAACGGCCATTATTGGCGATTTGGCGCGCCCTTTATTTTCGTCCGCAAACCTATCAGTCGGATCTTAGTAGGTCCGTTGACTGGAATCGTGGTGCGTATCTTGTCAATGGATTGGGGCATTGCAGCGCCTGCCACAGCAGTCGAAATATGCTAGGAGCAAACGCTGGTAGCGAGTACCTCAATGGTGGTGAGATGCCTATCGTGGCTTGGTATGCACCTTCTTTGTCGAGGGTCGACGAAGCGCATCAAGCGCGATTTAGTCAGGCTCAATCACTGAAGTTATTTACATCGGGCCTTGCTTATAACGCTGCTTTTTATGGGCCAATGGCCGAAGTGTTTGCCAATAGCCTTCAATATTATTCGGAAGCGGATATAGCAGCGATGAATGTCTATTTGCGTGAGCTTCCAGCGATAAAAAAACAAACACCGTACTCGATGGAGAATCCACCAGACGCTGCAGTATCGACACCGGAAGCAATCACTCAGAGGATGGTTCAGGGAGCGGCATTATATAAAACCCATTGCTCTCTGTGTCATGGCGCGGCGGGTGAGGGTGTCGCTGCTATTTATCCTGCGCTGGCAAAAAATAATGCATTGCAGATGAGCAGTGTTGTTAATCCAATCCGCATTGTTTTGAATGGGGGATTTCCACCGACTTCATTATCAAATCCTCGGCCCTACGGGATGCCACCGTTTGGTCCAGTGCTAAGTGATAATGAAGTTGCCCTCGTTTTGACGTATGTCCGTAACAGTTGGGGTAATCATGGGAGCCATATCGGCGCGGTCACAGTGAATCGTTATAGAAATGCACCGATTAACGAATGACGGATTAGCGTGTGCTGAATTCTAGTTCTTGAGCCACCATCATTAGCCAGATGTAGTAGAAGAGCGGTGGGCGCTGAGTAGTAATGCCGCGATTGAGACGCCATTCGGTGTTACCGGCCATTCATCCTCGGGGCCGAACCAGCGCGCCTCAGCGATCTCGCTTGCATCGACATTGATCTCGCCATCCAAGTAGTCGGCAGTAAAGGCTACCATGAGTGAATGGGGGAAGGGCCAAGACTGGCTGCTGAAATACTGCAAGTTATGAACGCGTAAGCCGACTTCCTCGAACACCTCTCGGTGCACGGCTTCCTCGATCGATTCGCCTGCCTCCAAAAATCCAGCCAATGCGGTATAGACCTTGTTGGGTGAATTCGTATGCATTGCCAGAAGTACGGAATCTCCCTTGCGAATTAAAACCATCATCGCCGGCGAAATACGTGGATAGGCATGCATGCCACAGTTTGGGCATACATAGCAGCGCTCGCTGTCTCTGAGTATCGTCTGGGTGGCGCAGACTCCACAAAACTGATGGGTGCGCGACCACTCGGCCAATTGGCAAGCACGACTAGCGACGCCGAGAAAATCATCACCCATAACACCGAACAGCGCACGCATATTCCGAAAAACATAACCGGTCGGCGCTTCTACGTTGTGTTCGACCCAAGTTGTCTGATAGTAGTTTTGCTCCCATAGGCCAACTGGGTGGAGACGGTGGGGTTGGATCTTTAAAATCTCCAGCAGACTTGCATCCGGCAAACTGAGATCGGATTCTCGCAGTAACAAGTGATCACGCTGAAATATAAACGTATGAGCATGAAGATCTTGTTGCGCAATGATGACCGGTGTAAAGGAATTAGGCGTATGCAACATGAGGCTAATGATGTGGAGTAAGCGACAAGTGCAATCTTACTCTGTTTTCAGTTTCACTATGCAGTCACTATCTAACAGGCGCTGGCTAGCAACGATTGCTAATGTTAACGGATTTAACTGTGGTTTGATGCAGACCCAGATCGCGCATGCTCAGATCGACTAGCGTCGCCGTACTGACCTTTAGAGTTCGAGCCAACGCTTTAGGCATATCCATCGTACCGTTAAGTAGTTGAAAAAAAGGCGCTATGGATAGCGCCCTTTGTTTATTGATCGCTTAAATGACTATTGAAAGTTCCACTTTAATGGCTTGCCAGTGCTATCAGTGACGGTCGTCATTTCCTTAAAGACCCTCGCTTGCAATGCGTCAGGTAGTCGCACGAAATCAACGCTATTAACAAGCTGGTCCCCGTTTATAAATGCCCATGTAAAGAACTGCAATGTGGCGATCGCAGTTTCAATATTTTTTGCTGATTGCTGAGTGATGATGAATGTACCCATAGTGAGTGGCCAGGATTTTGGACCTGACTTATCTGTTAACATCTCTTCAAATGTACCTTGGGTTTTCCAGCCACTTGCTGCTAATGCTGCAGAGAACCCCTCGGCTGAAGGCATCACGTAACGTCCGTCATGGTTTTGTAACCGAGCGACGTCTAGCTTATCTTGCACAACGTAGTTGTAATCGACATAGCTAATTGCGTAGGGGTTTTTTCTTATCGCAGCAGAGATTGCGCTACTTCCTTTGACTTGCGTAAATTTACTGTCCCAGTTGATTGTGAAGTTTTTACCAAATGTCGTTTGCCACGTTTTGCTTACTTTCGATAGGTAGTCTGTAAAGTTGTACGTTGTACCTGAACCATCCTGACGCACGAACGGCAAAATTGTTTTTCCCGGCAGCTTAAGACCTGGGTTCAGGGTGGCAATTAATGGGTCATTCCATTCATCGATCTGGCCTGAGAAAATTTTTGCGATGACTTCGCCGTTCAAGCGCAGATCGCCAGATCGGATTCCCGGCAGGTTCACCACCACCACCACCCCTGAAATAGCAGATGGAAATTGAATTAGCTTATATTTTTTTAAATCTGCCTGTGATAAAGCAACATCACTTGCACCAAAATCGACACTGCTTTCTTTGATCTTTTTGATCCCAGACGAGGATCCAGATGGTTCGTATGTTAGCGTATTGCCATTGGTTTTTGCATAGGATTCCGCCCAAGTCCTATAGAGTGGTGCGGCGGCGGATGAGCCTGCGCCTTTCAGTTCGATTGCTTGCACCGGAAGCGTCAGTAGTAGCGCCAAAGAAATTAAATAGTGTGGATATTTCATGGTTTTGATGATTGAAAGCAATAAATGCAAAAATGTCGGCGCGATTATCGCATAGCTTCACATTCTTGCTAGAATGCATTTTTGGTAATCTGCTTGTCATCTGAAACGGTTATCCTTAGTGCTTGTTGTTTATGCACATATTGTTTATATTGTTTACATGCATTTAATCTGGAGGCTCAACATGGCAACCGTTACCAGCAAAAAAGAAGCACCCGTAGCAAAAGCAACTCCGTCAAAAAGTCCGACTGTCAAATCTGTTGCAGCAAAAGTGCCCGCAATTAAAAAGACGGTCACGAAAAAGCCAGCAGTGACTACTGAGGCAAATGCACCAGTAAAAACTGGCGTGCGCGTTAATGCCAGCACGAAGGTTGTCGTGAAAAAAACAACAGCAGTAAAAACGGAAGTCCCCAAAACGGTTGTAGATGTGAGTGCAAAGGTAAAAAAAGCAAAATTAGTACGCGACAGTTTTACGATGCCAGAAGCTGAATATGCTGTGTTGGGGCAAGTAAAGCGCACTTGTCTGAAGGCTGGCGTTGAAGTAAAGAAAAGTCAGTTGTTGCGTATTGGTCTGGCCTTATTGAATAAGACGGATGTTCCTGCACTGAAGAAGCTGATTGCTGATCTTGCACCATTAAAAGCAGGCCGTCCAAAAAAAGAAAAATAAGATCAAGTCCATTCTCTTTTATATACCTGTTTCGTTGAATTTTATATCGAGTAACGTATGTTCAAAAGCCTTCAATTATCGTCTGATATTGAAGGCTTGTTGTTTTTTGGGTTGTCATAAAACCGACATCAATTTGTCATCCTGCTGAAGTATTACTAATTTATTCTCTGTTCGTCGAATGAACGACATCTTGAGACATAACAAGGATGATGAATGCGATTACTCACGATACCCGCGGATGCTAATCCCAGTTTTTCTAAGCTCAACCTGAGTCTTGCCACGACGACAGAAGAAGTGAGAGAAGTGCAACGTTTGCGTTATAAAGTGTTTATTGAAAGCATGGGGTTGTCTGCATTATCCAACCCAGACGGATTAGATAAAGACGACTTTGATGCCTATTGCGATCATCTTATTGTTCGTGACACAAAAACACTCAAAGTTGTTGGTACGTACCGTATATTAGGACCTAACGCCGCGCGTGAAATGGGGCGTTATTACTCCGAGACAGAATTTGACCTATCCCGCTTGCAGAACGTTCGTCACTCTATTGCAGAGGCCGGTCGCGCTTGCATTCATCCGGACTACCGCAGTGGTTCTGTGATCATGTTGTTGTGGGCAGGTTTGGCAGCGTACATGCGCCGCGAGCGTTGTTCTCACCTGATTGGTTGCGCAAGTATCAGTCTGACTGATGGTGGTCAGAATGCAGCGGCAATCTATCGCGGTCTGACCCAAAGAGATTTTTGTCCCTTGGAATATCGTGTGACGCCACACGTGCCGTTTCCGTTGGATGAAATCGATACGACTAACGTCGAAGCGCGGATTCCACCGTTACTTAAAGGCTACTTACGTGCTGGTGCCTGGGTCTGTGGTGATCCTGCATGGGATCCTGATTTTCATAGTGCAGATTTATTCGTGATGTTGCCATTAGCGAATTTGGATGACCGCTACGCACGCCATTACAATACTGGAGAGCAGTGATTGTGAAGGCTGCAGAGAAGTTCCTGAATAAAAAAATGCATAAAATCAGCAAAAAAAATGTGGTACGTTTTCGTACCATATGGATTTCCGATTTACATTTAGGAACAAGCGGATGTCAGGCCTCAAAGCTCCTTGAGTTTTTACGTGCTACCGAGTCCGAAACCTTATACTTGGTCGGGGACATCATCGATGGCTGGCAGTTAAAGCGACGTTGGTATTGGGATCAGGCGCATAACAACGTAGTACAGACGGTATTGAAAAAAGCAAAGAAGGGAACAAACGTCATTTTTGTTCCTGGTAATCATGATGAGTCTGTTCGCCAGTTTATTGATCTTGATTTTGGTGGCATCAAAGTCCGTGATGAGTTAGTGCATACGACGGCAGATGGTCGCCGCATGCTGGTATTGCACGGTGACCGATTTGATGGCGTCATTGCTTGCGCTAAGTGGCTTGCTTACGTTGGTGATAGTTTGTATACCGTTATTTTAAAATTCAATCAGATTTTCAATAACTGGCGTGCAAGGGCAGGGTTACCGTATTGGTCACTTTCTCAATATTTAAAGTTAAAAGTCAAAAATGCTGTCAGCTACATCACTCAGTTTGAAGATGCTTTGGCAGATGAGGCGCGCAGAAAGGGAGTAGATGGGATCATTTGTGGTCACATTCACAAACCTGAAATTCGCGATATCAATGGCATTCTGTACTGTAACGATGGTGATTGGGTCGAAAGTCTTTCCGCACTGGTAGAGGATGCACAGGGGCAGCTAAGTCTGGTAACCTGGCTTGATATTATGCAATCGGTTACATCGCGTGCGGCGGTTGCTGACGTTGATGCAGACGGCGAGGTTGATGCTGATATCGATATTGACGCTGAGATCTCTATCGCCGTCTGATTTAAAAAGCCTTACCTGACGATGTTCAGGTAAGGCTTTTTTATGTTTTTCTGAGTGGTACGGGTGATATTGACGGATTACTTCACCACCAAATCTGGTGACATAATCGCTTTCAGATAAGTCTGCAATTCTTCGCCCTGACGTTGCTTTTGCGAGATCCACCAGACGTTGCCTTTACGAATACTGTATTCCTGAAGCGGATGGCCAAGAAGTTCTCCAGCAACCTGTCCCAGATAGGGTTGGTGACCAACGATCATCACGGGTTCACGGCTGTTTGGCCAGTTAACTAAGCGGAGTACTGCATCAACGCTGGCATCTGGTGCCAGTTCAGGCGTAATCTTGAACTTTCTCCCACTTGCGATCAAGGCCTCGGCAGTATCGCGTGCACGTACCGCTGGACTAACTAAGATTCGACATGTTTCTGGGAGCGTGCTATCGAGCCAATAGGCGATTTTGCTGGCTTGTTTCATCCCTTTACCAGTTAATTTTCGGAACTCGTCAGTAATTTCTTCCGTTGCTGGTTCTGCTTCTGCATGCCGCCATAGGATTAAGTCCATTATTCACTTTCTGCAGTTGAGAGAGAGCCTAGTTGTTGCATTAAGAACTGCTGCGCACTGAAGTTCGCTTGTTGACCGCGGGCTTTTTTGCGCTCGTAGTTGCCATTGGAATCCAATACCCATGCGTTGACGTTATCCTTGAGGTAAGGGTCAAGTCCTTCAGCAATAACACGTTTTTTTAATGCTTTATCCAATACAGGGAACGCGACTTCGATGCGTCTGAATAAATTACGATTCATCCAGTCCGCGCTAGCAAGATGAACGTCATGTGCCAGATCATTACGGAAATAATAAATACGACTGTGTTCCAGGAAGCGGCCGATGATGGAACGGACTCGGATATTTTCGGACAAACCTGGTACCCCCGGACGTAATGTACATGCGCCTCGCACAATCAGGTCGATCTTCACGCCGTCAGCGGATGCTGCATATAGTGCCCTGATGACGGACTCATCGGACAGAGAGTTCATTTTAGCAATAATTCTCCCTGGACGGCCTTCACGTGCGATGCGCGCCTCATTGCGGATGGCTTTGATTAATTGTGGCTGTAGTGCAAAGGGTGCCAGCCATAAATAATCGAGCTTTTTGGGCTTGGTCAGACCTGTCAGGTGAATGAAGACTTCGTTGACTTCAGCCGCCATCCCAGGGTGTGCTGTTAGCAGGCCAAAGTCGGTGTAAAAACGCGTCGTTGAAGGGTGGTAGTTGCCCGTACCCATATGTGCGTAATGACGCAACACACCACCTTCTTCGCGGCGAATAACTAATGCCAGCTTGGCATGCGTCTTTAGACCAACAACACCATAAACGACCTGTGCCCCTGCGCGTTGCAGTTTATCAGCCCAATTAATATTCGCTTCTTCATCAAAACGAGCCATTAATTCAACGATGACGGTCACTTCTTTACCGAGGCGGGCAGCGGTGATCAGGGATTCCATCAAGTCCGAGTTCATTCCCGTACGGTAGATCGTTTGTTTGATGGCCAAAACGCTAGGATCAAGCGAAGCTGACCGGATAAAGTCAATGACTGTCTGGAACGGTTGGAATGGATGATGCAGCAAGATATCTTGCTTGCGTAGCAGCGTGAAAATATCGGTATGAGAGTATTTTGCAATCGCCTTAGGTGAAAAAGGCGGGAAACGCAGGTTAGCCTGCTTAACATGGTCAACAAGCTCACCCAGACGCACCATATTGACAGGCCCATCTACTGGATATAAGCGATTTTTATCAAGTGAAAATTGCTCCAACAAGAAACGCGCTAAATCATCGGGGCAATTTTTTGCGACTTCAAGCCTGACGGCGGCGCCGAACTGGCGCGTTTGTAATTCACCTTGTAATGCTTGACGCAGATTTTTTACCTCTTCTTCATCCACCCATAGATCGCTATCGCGGGTGACCCGGAATTGCGAATAGCTGAGCACTTCTCTTCCATTAAAAAGATCAGCGATGTGTGAATGAATGATTGAAGACAATAAACAAAATGTAATCCCTTTTTCTGATAATTCATCAGGTAAGCGAATGATACGCGGCAAGACGCGAGGTGCTTTAACAATCGCAATCCCGGTGCCCCTACCAAATGCATCCTTTCCTGCTAACGAGATAATGAAGTTGAGACTTTTATTGACAACTTGCGGGAAGGGATGCGCAGGATCGAGTCCAATTGGCGTTAGCAGTGGCCTCACTTCGCGCTCAAAATAGTCCTTGACCCAGGCGCGCTGTGCTTCTGTCCGTTCTGAGTGGCGCAGGAGGTTGATGCCTTTTTTGGAGAGTTGCGGAAGAATTTCCTGGTTAAGTAGCTCGTATTGACGTTGTGCGAGCTCATGACATTCTTTGCTGATGCGTTCGAGACTTGCCTGAAAGTTGGGATGCTGGACCAGTTCACCATCAACTGTATTTTGCGCCAATAGGCTGGCGACTCTGACTTCAAAAAACTCATCCAGATTACTACCGACGATACACAAATACTTTAAGCGCTCTAAAAGTGGAATAGATTTATCTTCAGCCTGGGCAAGAACACGCCAGTTAAAAGCGATTTGTGACATTTCTCTATCGAGAAATATGACAGACTTGGATAGCTCATTTTGTGACTCTTTTGATACTGTTTTTTTATTATTTTTAGAGGCGCTTTCTGTGGAGGAAGATTTTTCCACGCCATTCGCAACCGCATTTTTTGTATTTTTTTCAGTATCGTTTGTAATAAGGTGAGTGACTTCTTGAGTGGTCATATTTTTCCGCATGTCATGCATGTCATAAAGGCTGAGATAGATATCTTAGTCTATTCTAGTTGTTTAATATGTCAGATTTATGACAAAAAGCATGGTAATAATATTAAATATTTCATCAATATTTCACGAATATTTCACTAAGTCATCGTATTGTCATAATTGGATTGTAGAGTGCTGGACGTAGTAACTAACCCTTGTAATTTACATTAGAGGTAAGCATGCAAATGAATAATCTTGTGAAAAAATTGATCTTGGTCAGTGGTATGGTCGCTTCTTTTTCAGTCGCTCAGGCAGCTGATATTACTGGAGCTGGCGCTACTTTCCCTTACCCGATTTACGCCAAATGGGCTGAAGCCTATAAGACTGCAACTGGTAATGGTCTGAACTACCAGTCTATCGGTTCTGGTGGTGGTATCAAGCAAATCAAAGCAAAAACAGTGGATTTCGGTGCTTCAGATATGCCATTGAAGGCAGATGAACTCGCTGCAGAAGGGTTGACACAGTTCCCTGCGATCATCGGTGGTGTTGTTCCGGTGGTGAACCTTGACGGCGTCGCTGCTGGCAAAATGAAAATGACTGGTGATGTTCTGGCTGGTATTTACATGGGTAAAATCACTAAGTGGAATGCACCAGAAATCGTTGCAATCAACCCAGGTATCAAGCTGCCTGCTGAAGACATTACCGTAGTACACCGCTCTGACGGCTCTGGTACAACTTTCTTGTGGACTGATTTCCTGAGCAAAGTTAACGCGGAATTCAAAACAGCAGTTGGTTCTTCGACAGCTGTGAAATGGCCAGTAGGGTTGGGCGGTAAGGGTAACGAAGGCGTTGCCGCTAACGTTCAGCGTATCAAAAACTCTATCGGTTACGTTGAATACGCTTACGTTAAAAAGAACAAAATGATCTACACCATGGTAAAAAATGCCGATGGTCAGTTCGTTGAGCCAGATGATGACACATTCAAAGCTGCAGCCGGTAATGCTGACTGGTCTAAAGCACCTGGTATGTTCTTGGTGTTGACAAATCAGCCAGGTAAAACTTCCTGGCCAGTGACTGGTGCATCTTTCATTCTGATGCACAAAGTGCAGGCTAACCCTGCTGAAGCGAAAGAAGTTTTGAAATTCTTTGACTGGGCATTCAAAAACGGCGGTGCAATGGCTGCTGATCTTGACTATGTCGCTTTGCCACCATCCCTGATCAAACAGATTCAAGAAGGCTGGAAAGCAAACATCAAGGATGCAACTGGTAAATCTGTCTGGTAATTTTAGAATTGAATTACAAGCAGTCACTTATTTGTGTTTAGTTGAACTATCTTGATAAAGGCGATCTGGCGCAAGCTGGATTGCCTTTCGGTGAAAAAAAACACCTATGCAAACTCCAATGACCTCTGTCGATATGACCGTACCCTCCGCCAATCAAACTACCTCAAGTATAGATTCTTCGCAGTCGACTCAATTGAGCGATGAAAATCTGGCTAAGGTGATGCGCCGCCAACGTTGGCAGGATTTCTTTTTTCATAAGCTGACACTAGGTTTTGCTGCTCTGGTGTTAATTGTGTTGTTAGGAATTATTTTTTCATTATTTATACGTGCGGTTCCTGCGATGCAGGAGTTCGGTTTAGCGTTTATTACAACGATTGAATGGGATCCGGTTAATGATAAATATGGTGGTTTGATTGCTATTGTCGGTACATTGATCACTTCCATCATCGCGTTGTTGATTGCGTTTCCTGTGAGTTTTGGGATTGCCTTATTCCTGACTGAAATTTGTCCTGCATGGCTGAAGCGTCCTTTAGGGACCGCGATTGAATTACTCGCCGGTGTACCAAGTATTATTTACGGTATGTGGGGCTTGTTTATTTTTGCACCTTTGTTTGCGGAATACATTCAACCAGCGCTACATGCAACACTTGGCCGTTTGCCAGTGATTGGCGCAATGTTCTCTGGCCCGATGATTGGTATCGGTATTTTATCGGCGGGTATTATCCTGGCGATCATGATCATTCCGTTCATCTCTTCCGTTATGCGCGATGTGTTCGAGGTGGTGCCGCCAGTCCTGAAAGAATCAGCCTACGGTCTTGGTTGCACCAAATGGGAAGTGGTTCGCAAAATCGTATTGCCTTACACCAAAATTGGTGTCGTTGGTGGTGTGATGTTGGGGTTGGGGCGAGCCTTGGGCGAGACTATGGCGATTACTTTTGTGATCGGTAACGCTAACCAATTGTCGTGGTCGCTCTTTGCTGCCGGTAATAGTATTGCTTCTACATTGGCCAATGAGTTTGCAGAGGCAGAAACACCGCTGCATGTTTCTTCTCTTTTCCTGTTAGGTTTAATTTTGTTTGTGATTACATTTATTGTGTTATCCGCTGCGAAATTGATGTTGCTTGGTCTGAGTCGTAAAGAAGGAACGAAATAATGGACACTACATTGGCTCAATCTGGACGCAATCCTGTTTATCGTCGTCGTTTATTGGTACACAGACTTGGAATTTTCTTGTCATCATTGGCGATGGCGGTCGGCGTTGGATTTTTAATGTGGATTCTCTTCACGTTATTGATCAAAGGTTTTTCTGCGATTAATCTGGCGATGTTCACTCAGTCGACACCGGCGCCGGGCAGTGATGGCGGCGGTTTGTTGAATGCAATTGTCGGTAGTTTGATGATGGTTGGCAGTGCAGCTTTAATTTCTACTCCAATTGGTATTCTGGCTGGTATCTATTTGGCCGAATATGGTAACAAGAGCTGGTTTGGTGCTGTGACCCGATTTGTGACCGATATTATGTTGTCTGCACCATCGATCGTGATTGGCCTGTTCGTTTATGCGATTTATGTCGCTAATGTTAAGCACTTTTCTGGTTGGGCCGGCAGTATCGCAATTTCCTTGATCGCTATTCCGGTGGTCGTCCGTACGACCGATAATATGCTGGGACTGGTTCCTGCTAGCTTGCAAGAAGCTGCTTTTGCGCTCGGCGCACCGCGTTGGAAGGTCGCGTTGACGATACGTTTGCGTGCTGTTAAGGCCGGTGTGATTACGGGCATTTTGTTGGCAGTAGCACGTATTTCTGGTGAGACTGCTCCATTATTATTTACAGCGTTGAATAATCAGTTCTTTAACGGCAATATGAACAAGCCGATGGCAAATTTGCCTGTCGTTATTTACCAGTTTGCGATGAGTCCTTATGACAATTGGCGTGATCTAGCATGGGGCGGCGCTTTACTTATTACCTTTAGTGTTCTGGGCTTAAATATTTTGTCCCGCACATTATTTAATCAAAAATCACAGCACTAATCCGGGCATCGATATGACCACTACACAAACAAACAACTTGAAAAAAGCAATCGAGATTGATGGGCTGAATTTTTTCTACGGCGCTACCCGTAGTTTGCGTGATATCAATTTAAATATTTTCGATAAGAAAGTCACTGCTTTCATTGGTCCTTCTGGTTGCGGTAAGTCGACTCTGTTGCGTACCCTCAATCGGATGTACGATTTGTATCCGGGGCAACGCGCCGAAGGCAAAATTATTTATAAAGGTAAGAATATTCTGGATGCAGACCAGGATATTAATTTGTTGCGCGCTAAGGTTGGTATGGTATTCCAAAAGCCAACACCTTTTCCTATGTCGGTTTATGACAACATTGCGTTTGGCGTTCGTTTATACGAGAATTTATCCAAGGGCGAAATGGATGAACGTGTAGAATGGGCTTTAAAAAAAGCGGCGATCTGGACAGAAGTAAAAGACAAGTTAAATAAGAGTGGCCTGAGTTTGTCCGGTGGTCAACAGCAGCGTCTCTGCATTGCCCGTGGCGTATCCGTTAAGCCAGAAATTTTATTGCTGGACGAACCTACTTCTGCATTAGATCCGATTTCTACTGTCAAGATCGAAGAGTTAATTCACGAACTTAAAGAAGAGTACACGATTGCGATTGTCACCCATAACATGCAGCAAGCTGCACGTTGTTCCGACTTTACTGCGTACATGTACCTGGGTGAGCTGGTTGAGTTTGGTGAGACCGATCATATCTTCATGAATCCAGTGAAGAAAGAAACACAAGACTATATTACCGGTCGTTTCGGTTAATTGTCCAAAGAGCTAGAGCAAAACGACGCCATTGTTGGCGGTGATTTTGTCTGTTCTTATCCATCCTTAACGGTAAAAATTTTCAGGAGATTCCAGTGACTGGCGAACACTCTTCAAAACAGTATGATCATGACCTTGAGACTATTCGCTCCAAGGTGTTGTTAATGGGCGGTTTGGTCGAGAGCCACTTCCATGACGCTATGTCTTGCTTCCGGACTGGGAATGCGGACCAGGCTGAAGCAGTTATTCAGTCCGATCTTGAAGTAAATCGTCTTGAGGTAGCGCTGGATGATATGTGCAGTCACCTGATCGTGAAGCGTCAGCCAGCGGCCAATGATTTGCGCACAGTAATGGCCACCGGTAAGGTTATTACCGATCTGGAGCGTATTGGCGACGAGTCGACAAAGATTGCGCGTATCTCGAAAGAAGCCAATATGAATCGTCGTGGCGCGTCGATGTTTAATGGTTACGACACAGTACGCGTATTGGCTGGTAGCGTTGCAGATATGTTGCATCATTCATTGGATGCGTTTGCGCGCCTTGATGATGCAAAAGCGGTACAGTTAATCGCGCAAGATGCCATTATTGACAACGATTTTCGCTCAATTATGCGTAACCTGATCACGTTTATGATGGAAGATCCGAGTACGATCACTTCTTCCTTAAACACAATGTGGGTAGCAAAAGCGATTGAACGTATTGCTGACCACGCAAAAAATATTGCCGAACATACGATTTACATCGTTGAGGGCAAAGATATCCGTCACTCGGATTATGTCGCAATTAAACAAGATCAAAAAATTGACAACGAATAATGGCTGCTGATACCACAATCCTCATCGTTGAAGATGAACCTGCAATCGTCGAGTTAGTCAGCTTCACTTTGCGTGCTGCCGGATGGAACACTTTTGCTGTCAATAACACGGCAGATGCGTGGGATTTCATTCAACGAAGAACACCACAGTTAATTTTACTTGACTGGATGTTGCCTGATCAGACTGGCTTACGTTTGTTATCGAAAATCCGTGCTGATCGTCAGTTTAATGAAATTCCTATCATTATGCTCACGGCCAAGAGCATGGAAGAGGACAAAATCGCTGGCCTTGATCATGGTGCTGATGATTATGTGACTAAACCATTCTCTCCACGTGAACTGACTGCACGTATTAAAGCGTTGCTGCGCCGGAAGAGTCCTGAACATTCTCAAACAGCATTGACTGCTGGAAATGTTGTTTTGGATCCTGTCAGCTGCACAGTCAAAATTGAAGATCAAAAAGTGGATATTGGCCATGCTGAATATAAACTCCTGAAATTCTTTATGGCGCACCCTGAGCGTGTTTTTTCTCGTAGTCAACTGCTTGATAAAGTCTGGGGTGACCATGTGGTCATTGAAGAACGAACAGTCGATGTTCATGTTCTGCGTTTGCGTAAAGTATTAAAATCAGCAGAATCCCTGATTAAAACCGTTCGCAGTGTCGGTTATATGTTGTCTGAAAAATAGTAAGTTGTAGTCACTCCAGTAATTTGGAGTGACCATTTTGATGATAAAGATTTAGAGACCTTCCGCAAAATCACACTACAGTGCTGATTTGCAAGGTAAAACGCATAGACGATCAATTATTAAAACAAGTTTGATGTAATGCGGATTATTCGGTTTTTCTCTCTAGTTGCACGCACTAAGTTCATCTCATGAACTACCGCACTCCCATATAAAAATACATCAGGGATCTCTCATGTCTCCTCGTCTTATTTTCTGGATTTCGAACTCAATCCGTATGATACTTGTTGCAATTGGCACGGTCGTTGCATGTTATATGTGGGGAACTGTTCCCGGGTTGATTGTCGGTATTTTGGCCATGGCATCATTAGTTTTGGTGCAATTATTTTATCTGCAGCGACTCGCTGATTGGCTCGATCATCCGAGTAGTTCACGTCTTCCTGATGGTTGGGGCGCATGGACCGATATTTTTTCTAGGCTGTACAAGTTGCGCCGTGGCGATGAGAAAAATCAGACCGAGTTAACCGAATGGCTCGCACGTTTTCGTCAGGCGATGACATTATTGCCGGATGGAGTGGTCATCATGGATGATGTTCTGTTCCTAGAATGGTGTAATCCTGCTGCTGAGCGCCATCTTGGACTGAGTCTGGCCAAAGATAAGGGCATGCGGGTTACAAACCTCGTGCGTAGCCCTGAATTTATGGATTACATCATTCTTGGTCGCTATGAAACGCCATTAACCTTGTCTTTCCGTGACCGGAAATTGATCGCACACATTATCCCATTTGAAAATCGCCGACAAATTCTGGTTACCCACGATGTAACGGAATCGGAGCGAATCGATATGATGCGCCGCGATTTTATTGCCAATGCGTCGCATGAACTTAGAACACCATTGACAGTGATTAATGGTTTTCTGGAAATCGCTTCTTTGCAGCCTGATTTAGATATCCCAACACGCAATGCCCATTTAAAACTGATGTCTGAACAAGGTGAGCGGATGCAACGTCTGGTAGAGGACATGCTGATCCTCACCCGTCTCGAGTCGATGGATCATTTGCTCAGAACCGAAGTGATTAATATGCGAGGATTACTTGAGCAGATTTTGCAAGAAGCTCATGCGCTCTCTGCTGGTCGTCACCACATAACACTGGATTGCCAAGGACCTGATATTCGCGGAAGTTCCGATGAGATCCGCAGTGCCCTGACCAATTTGGTCACCAACGCGATCCGATACACGCCAGAGAATGGCGAAATCCAGATCAAGTGGTGCAATTCTTCGCAGGGGCCAAAGTTTATCGTCACCGATAACGGTATCGGGATTAGCTCTGAACATATCTCTCGTTTAACTGAGCGTTTTTATCGTGTCGATAAAAGCAGGTCCCGAGAAACGCAGGGTACAGGTCTCGGTTTGGCAATCGTCAAGCATGTTTTGTTACGGCATAATGCGAACTTATTAATCGATTCCGTGCCAGATCAGGGGAGTAAATTTTCAGTTCAGTTTCCACCGACCATTGCGATCGAAAATTAAAAATTTCCTCTTGGATACCTATTGCTGTCAATAAAAAGTATAAATTTTGTTATTACTCGCTAGACTTGAGTTGAAATACGGTACACTAAAAAAAATACTCGTCATTAGCACGCTGTTTGCGTGCAAAGTGTAGTCTAGGGAGGCGATGTTCGATGGAAATGAACGTTTTAGTGCTGGATGATGCGCAAATTAACGTGACCTTACTTTGTCTTTTACTTAAAAAGATAGAAGGATGTAATTCTGTTAGTTTCACTGATCCGGAACCAGCCCTTCAGTGGTGCTCGGGCAACGTTCCCGACTTAATCATGGTTGACTATATGATGCCAACCATGGATGGCATTGAATTCATCCGGCGTTTCCGCCAAATGCCTGGTTGCCACGATATCCCGGTGTTGATGATTACCGCTAACAACGAACTTGCTTTGCGTTATCAAGCATTGGATGTTGGCGCAAATGATTTTCTGATCAAACCGATCGATAAAATCGAATTTCTTGCGCGCACCAAAAATATGTTGGCTTTGCGTAAAAGTCAGCGCTTCCTTGAGGATAGAGCAATCTGGCTGGATGTTGAAGTCCGAAAGGCAACTGCTGAAATCCGAGCGAGGGAGCGCGAAACGATCTTTCGGCTATCTAAAGCTGCAGACTCAAGAGATCCGGAGACAGGGGCCCATATTTTACGTATGGCCAACTACTCAAGAATTATCGCGGAAAAATTGGGCTTATCTGAAGCAGACCAACAGCTCCTCCTTGAGGCTGCACCAATGCATGACATTGGCAAAGTTGGTATCCCAGACAATATTCTCCTGAAACCAGGAAAACTCACGGTAGATGAATTTACCATCATGAAGCGGCATGCTTCTTTGGGATATGAAATATTATCCGGTAGTAGTTCAGATTTACTCAATGCCGGAGCGCAAATCGCACTAGCCCACCATGAAAAATTCGATGGAACGGGCTATCCCAAAGGCCTCGCTGGAGAAGAGATTCCTCTGTTCGCCAGAATCGTTGCCGTTGCGGATGTATTTGATGCGCTCACCTCGGAACGCCCCTACAAAGCAGCTTGGGAAATAGATAAGGCACTCGCTTTTCTTAATGAAGGTGCTGGGCAGCACTTTGATCCTCGTTGTATAGAGGCATTCACCGCCGGCTGGGATAAAATTTTGGAAATTAAAAATCTGTACAGCGAAGAACAAAATGATCATCGGACTTTTGGGGCTGAATGGAGTTTGTAATAACGTTCCGGCTGACATTATGAGTTCGGTAGCCAACCAGAGGTTTGAGTTTGCCCGTTGTTTTTAAACCAATATAAAAATACTTATTCTATTCATAAAGGAGCCCTTCATGAAAATATCACAAATTGTGATTGACGATGTTTCTGAGGCCGCAAAAAGCTTAGCTCCTTTGGTACAAATTTCGCCGCAGCTCGTTTTTGTGTTCGGTTGTGTTGGTCATTTTACTCATCCCGATTTTTTCAATGTGTTGAAAACAGCTTTTCCTGACGCTGAGTTGGTTGGGTGTACAACCGCTGGAGAGATATCGTCTGTTGCTGTCACGAACAAAACTTCGATTGTCACCGCCATTCATTTCGATTCTGCCACTTTTAAGGTGGTGACCAGTGATCTTAATAAAATGGAAGACTCTTATCAGACAGGTCACGAGTTAGCTGTTCAACTCCAATCACCGGCGCTACGCGCTGTGATCTTACTCGGCCAAGGCGTCAACATCAACGGCAGTGCGTTGATCGAAGGAATGACGGAAGTCCTTGGAACGACGTTACCTATTACCGGTGGACTTGCTGGGGATGAGGGTGCATTTACAAAAACTTATACGCTTTCTTCCAGCGGTATATCAACATCAACCAATATCGCGATTGGATTCGTTGGAGATAAATTGTTATTTTCACACGGGAGCTTTGGTGGTTGGAAACCTTTTGGGCCCACGCGAAAGGTCACTAAGTGCCTAGGGAATGTGCTCTATGAACTTGATGATAAACCTGCTCTGGACGTCTACAAACGTTATTTAGGTGAATATGCCAAAGACTTGCCAGGGTCCGGTTTGCTTTTTCCGTTCGAAATGTTGAGTGATAGTCGTGAGTCTTTGGGACAAATTCGTACCATATTGGGCGTCAACGAAGAGGATGGAAGTTTGATTTTAGCTGGTGCAATTAATCCCGATGGCTACTTAAGACTGATGCACGCACACACAAACGATCTCGTAGACGGTGCTGAAACTGCCGCTAACGCTATTATTGAAGGAACATCCTCTGTTATGGGACAAGCATTAGGTTTGCTTGTTAGCTGTGTTGGCAGGAAGTTAGTCATGGGTGGTCGAGTTGATGAGGAGGTTGAGGCTGTGAGTGACATCCTTGGGGATGCAACCATTTTGTGTGGTTTTTATTCTAATGGCGAAATTTGTCCGGGATATAAACTAGAAGTGTGCAGCTTGCACAATCAAACCATGACAATTACTTACTTGGCTGAGATGAACTGATGGCGCATAAGCTATCCTTACGTCAGTATAAAAGGCTGCTTGGGATTGGCAATGAAGCAGCCTTGGAGCTGGTTTTGTCTGAAATGGAACAACTGGCGAAGTCTGACACCCTCGATGCATCAGTAAAAACAGTACTTGGCGGTTTTCGGGAGTTTTTGTCTCAGGTTGATGAAGCCTACCATCAGGCAGACCGCGATCTGGCGCTGGGAAAGTTGAGCTTAGAACTTAGTTCAAATGAGTTAAGTCAAGCAAATGAGACCTTGCGTCTTGATGCGGAAGCGCGTGCGCAAGTGATGGTCACTTTGCGCCAGACGACGAATCAAGTCTTAGCGCAACTTGGCAAACACTTGGATGATGATCGTAGCCTGGAGAATTTAAGTCACTTGCTTTCTGGTCTGGTGACAGAATTGCTTGAGACAAGGCGAGACCTTGAGCGCGCATTGGCTGCAGTTGAAAAACAAAAATTTGCCCTTGATCAACATGCTATTGTCAGTATGACTGATGAACATGGCACATTGATCTATGCAAACGAGAAATTTTGTGAGATCAGCAAATTTAGTGTCCACGAGTTGATTGGTCAAAATCATCGCATCGTCAATTCTGGCTATCACACGAAAGAATTTTTCCAAAATCTATGGAGTACTATTCAGTCAGGCCGTGTCTGGCATGGTGAAATCCGTAATATTGATAAAGAAGGCGGGTTTTATTGGACTAATGCCACCATCGTTCCTTTTTTGAATCAAGATAACCGGCCTTATCAATACATTTCTATCCGCACTGATATTACAGAACAATTGCGCTTGCGTGAGAAAATCGAGACAAGTCAGGCGTTATTACAAAACGTGATGAATACGTTGGGCGAGGGCGTATTCACTCTTGATGCACGTGGTATTTGTACCTTCATGAATCCAGAGGCTGAAAAGATTTTAGGCTATCAATTTGCTCAAGTCGCTGGTCGCCGGATGCACGATATTATTCATAGCCGTCAAGGAGATGGTAGTTATCTCGATAGTAAAGACTGTGGCATTGAAAAGGCGGTATTTAACGGAGAAGTATTCCGCTCTGAGCTTGAGTATTTCCAACATCAATCAGGAAAAATCTTCCCAGTCTCGATTGTTGCCTCTCCGATATTTGAGAATGGTGCAATCGTTGGCTCAGTTTCAGCCTTTCAGGATGTTTCTTCTCGTATAGCAGCAGATAATGCATTACGCGAGAGTGAAATGAAGCAGCGCATGCTTATCGATAATGCGGCCGATGCCGTTTTTGTAGGTAACGCTGAGGAACGGTGGATTTATGCAAATGATCTTGCGCTCAATATGTTGGGGTATACCAGAGAAGAGTTGGTTGGTCACAAAATGTATGATTTGTTGCCTCCTGATAGGGCAGAGATTGCCGAGAAAAATTTCCTCAGTTATCTCCGGAATAAAAAATTCATTAGTGCAGCAATTGAGCTCGTCAAAAAAAATGGTGAGCTCGTTCCAGTGGAAATCAATGCGGCTCTCTTGCCTGATGGCAGTATTTATGGATCTTGCCGAGACATAACAGAGCGTCAGCGTTTTGAGTCCGTTTTAATACAAGCGAAAGAGGATGCTGAGGCTGCGAATACTGCCAAGAGTGAATTTCTGGCAACCATGAGTCATGAAATCAGAACGCCGATGAACGGCATTATTGGCATGACTGAACTGGCTCTGGATACCTATTTAGCTCCTGAGCAACGTGAGTATCTGGAGTTAGTAAAGTTTTCATCTTATTCCTTGCTTGGAATTATTAATGACATTTTAGATTTTTCCAAAATAGAATCTGGCAAAGTTATTCTTGAAAAGATCGATTTTGAAATCAGAGAGTTACTCGCTTCATGTCTGAAGGCATTGGCCGTTAGGGCCTCTCAGAAAGGGATTGAGTTAGTCTATAAAGTTGATCCTGCCGTTCCAGACATACTGTTAGGCGATCCTGGTCGCTTACACCAGATCATTACTAATTTAGTCGGAAATGCGATTAAATTTAGTGAGCAGGGCGAAATTATTTTGGATGTCCAATTAGTGCAACGTCACGGTGATGAATTAGAAATTTACTTTGCGGTGACTGATCATGGCATCGGCATTCCACTGGAAAAGCAGGCGACGATCTTCAATCCTTTTAGTCAGGCTGATGCATCGACTACCCGTAAGTATGGAGGGACTGGCTTAGGACTGACTATTTCTTCTCGATTGGTCCAAAGCATGCAGGGTATCTTGGCGGTAAATAGTGAGGTTGGCAAAGGAAGTACCTTTTACTTTAACGTTAAGGTTGAGGTGGGTGCACGGCATGATGAGGAATTATCAAGGCCGGATTTGACGGCACTTCGCGTACTAATCGTTGATGATAATGCAATTAACCGACATTTTTTCTCTGAAACCCTCAGAAACAGAGGTGTGAAATCGGTTGCCGTACCTTCAGGCCATGATGCGTTAGTCTTTCTGTCTGAACAGGGAGCTAAGAATAGAAAAATTGATATTATTTTGCTTGATGTTTGTATGCCCGAAATGGATGGTTTTGACTTCTTGACGGCGTTACGGGGTAGCACTGGATTTTCTATGCCCAAAGTCATTGTATTGTCATCGGCCGGTTCGCCAGATGATGCACGTAAATGCCGTGAAATGGGAATACAGGAGTACGTAACAAAACCTGTTAGTCAACAGGAGTTGTTGAATTCAGTTGGTATGGCGATGAATGGAAAACCTATCCGGCATCACGTTAGACACCGTGTGACTGAAATGTTACCTTCGCTCCATACACCTTTGAAGATACTCGTGGTCGAAGATAATATCGTTAATCAAAAATTGGTCATTTCTCTACTGAATAAATGGAATCACTCCGCCACCGTTGCTGCAACCGGTTTGATTGCACTCAAAAAATATCAACAGGAGCAATTTGATGTCATTTTGATGGACATGCAAATGCCAGAAATGGGCGGCATAGAGGCAACCCAGCGTATTCGTGAGGTCGAAGCTGCAGCGCCAGGCAAGCCACACATTCCTATCATCGCAATGACAGCGAATGCGATGCCAGGAGACTGGGAGCGTTGTCTCGAAGTTGGTATGGACCATTATTTGTCAAAACCGATTAAGGCAGGACAATTGCAAAGTTTATTATCCGAATACCAAAAAGAATTACCCGAGTCAGTGAGTGCGAAAGAAAATATGAACAGTTCAGATGCATTTGATTATCTGCACGCAATGCAATCAGCAGATCAAGAAATTATTCAAATCATCGCTCAGTCGTTTCTAGACGCTTATGAACAGTATCTCTCAGAGATTTCGGCGGCTATTTCGACGCAGGATGCAGAGTTATTACATCGTTCTGCGCATACAATGAAAGGCGTGGTCAGTAATTTCTGCGCTTATCCAATAGAGGAACTGGCAGATAAGCTTGAGAAAAAAGGGAAAGAAAAACATTTCGATGGGGCAGAGCAATTGTTGGCAACCATGCGTATTGAACTGACAAAATTTACGGATACGCTTAAGCAGTTTGTTTTAACCGGCTCTTGATGTCGTTGAAATTCAGCGGTCTAAAGAGAGGTTTTGCGTTAGACCGCCTATGTTGTTTGTCCGTTGTTGGTGGGTATGTAAAAACTTCTTCTAATGAGGCAGAAAAAACGCTTCCTCGATGAATGAGTTGGCGTTTTTTTGATAGCTTGCCTTTGGTTGTGTACTTAATTAGTAATGGGACTTGTCCGTTCTTTGAGCCACGCCAAGGCTTCACCCGAAACGCGGGGTGCCAAGCGTTGAAGTACCGTTCCGTGGTAATTGTTGAGCCAGTTGATCTCGTCCTCATTGAGCATTGCATTGACGATACAGCGCGTGTCAATTGGGCACAGGGTTAATGATTCGAATTTAACGTATTCGCCAAACTCTGTTTGCACGGCAGGTACCGTCAGCAATAGGTTTTCAATACGTACGCCCCATTGTTCTGGTCGATAGATGCCAGGTTCATTCGACGTAATCATGCCGATTTCCATTGCGGTATGTGGCTCTGCCAATGTCGCAGAAATCGATTGTGGACCTTCATGAACATTCAGGAAATATCCCACGCCATGACCCGTACCGTGACCATAGTTGATGCCTTGCGCCCAGATCGGTGCCCTTGCCAGCGCGTCAAGCATCGGTGATGGCGTGCCGCGTGGGAATACCGCTTTCGATAAATTAATCATACCCTTTAAGACCAGCGTAAAATCGCGCTTTTGTGCTTCGGATACTGTGCCGACCGGGAAAACTCGAGTGATATCAGTGGTGCCATTCAGATACTGGCCGCCGGAATCGATTAATAACAGGCCATCGCCTTCGATGACAGCATGTGACTCCGGTGTTGCGCGATAGTGCGGCATGGCGCCATTACCGTTAAAGCCAGCAATCGTGCCAAAGCTCGGTGAAATAAAGTGGGGCTGACGCGCGCGGGCAGCACAGATTTTTTCATCAATGGTGATTTCAGTGATGGTTTCACGACCGAGTGCTGATTCCAGCCAGCTGAAAAATTCACACAGCGCAGCACCGTCTTGTTCCATCGCTTCGCGGACAAAATCTGTCTCTTGGGCATTCTTACGTGATTTGATGAATACGGAGGGATTAATCGCATCGATAACGTTGACACCAGCGGGGATCGCCTGATGAAAGCCCAGCGTGATACGGCGTGGGTCAATCAGGATCGATGTGCTGCCAGCAGTGCCAAGTTGTGCGAGAGCGATTGCCGCCTCTGCATACGCTGCAACGTGTACCTGATCTTGGACTAATGTCGCTTGCAATTGAGACGAGACTTTGCCTTCAGCCACAAAAATCGTTGCCTCATCAAGACCGATCAGTGCATGGCCAGCAAAGACTGGGTTATAGCTGACGTCGCTACCGCGCAAATTGAATATCCAGGCCAGATCATCAACGGTGGAGACGAAATGCCAGTCTGCTCCTTTGGCACGCATTTGTTCGCGCACCAACGACAGCTTGTCTTTGCGTGACACGGTGGCAAATGGTGCCAGATGTTCAAATATCGGCGCCAGCGGCAAACCAGGACGGTCACGCCAGATTTCTTGCAAGAGATCGGTATCGGTTTTCAGTTGCACCGATTTTGCGTTCAATTGTTGTGTCAGGATACGTGCTGCCATTAAGCCCAATACGGCACCATCGACAGCAACTACTTGCCCCGTCTGCATCGTGCTTACCAGCCAATCAATGTGCGCAATGGAGGCCGCCGACGCGATCTTCATCATTTCTATACCTGTGGGCGCCAGCTCTTTTTCTGCCTGACTCCAATAACGGCTATCGACCCACAAGCCAGCAAAATCAGCCGTCACAATCAGCGTACCAACCGAGCCAGTAAAGCCTGAAAAATAACTGCGACCTTGCCAGCGTTCGGGTAAGTATTCAGAGAGATGCGGGTCGGCAGACGGAATAATATAGGCGTCAATATGGTGCTGCTTCATTGCCGCACGTAATTGCAGCAGGCGAGCGGGAACAGGCGAGGCGATATGGCTGCTTGGGGTACTCATGAAAAGGTCTTTCCGGGGAAAATATCTGCAAAAATAGTCGTAAGGGATCAGTATACTTGAAGTGAATTTTGATGCCTTTACTATGCAAATTTCGTCATTTTCTTAAGTTTTTAGGCATAAAAGCAGAATGTTTTGTCCATAAAAGAAAGTCTGTTCCTAATTAAATTTAATATCAAGATATGGTATTAACCAGCAACTATTTCTCTATTGAAAACAAAAAGGCGGTCTGAACTTGATATTCAGACCGCCATGGTGTTCACGAGCTTGTCTTTGTTGTCTTTGACAAGCCGCGATGATGTTCAGTGCCAGCGATTAGCGGACGCGCATCCCAGGTTGTGCACCTGGCCATGCTTCGAGGATGTATAAGCCTGGGTTGGCTTTTTCGTCTGCAGCCGAGGCAGCCAATACCATACCCTCAGATAGACCAAACTTCATCTTACGTGGTGCCAGATTAGCCACCATGACCGTGAATTTCCCAATCAGCTGTTCTGGCTGATAAGCCGATTTGATCCCTGAGAACACATTACGGGTGCGGCTCTCGCCTACGTCCAGTGTCAAGCGCAATAACTTGTCGGATCCCTCAACGTGTTCGCAATTGACGATTTTTGCAATACGCAGATCAATTTTGGCAAAGTCATCAATGTTGATTTCGTCAGCCAATGGCTCAATATCACTATCGGTATCACTGCTTGGTGTAACTGATGCAGCAGCAGAGGTAGCAGATGCGGCTGGTGTTACAGGTGCCGCCGCTGGTGTCGTTGGCGCGTCAAACAATTGATCAAAAATCTTAGGATCAACACGTTGCATCAGATGTGCATATGGATGGATTGTGTGTTGGTGTGGCAATGGCACGCCAACGTCAGCCCATTGCAGCGGCGCGAGATTTAATTGTGCTTCAACCTGCGCCGCCAGTTGTGGCAATACTGGTTTCAAGAAAATAGTCAGAATACGGAACGCTTCAAGCAGACGACTGCAAACTTCTTGCAATTTCGCATCGTTTTCTGGTTTTTTAGCCAGTTCCCAAGGTTTATTGGCATCAACGTAAGCATTGACCAGATCCGCCTGTTCCATCGCTGCACGCAGGGCTTTACCGTATTCACGGGCTTCATACAGTGCTTTGATTTCTGGCGCTGCTTTGTACAAGTTACCCAGGAATGCATCATCCGCATTTGCCCAGTCGCTAGTGACTACGCCGTTAAAACGTTTGCTGATAAAACCAGCCGCACGGGAAGCGATATTGATGTACTTACCGATCAAGTCTGAGTTGATACGGGCAACAAAATCATCCGGGTTCAAATCCAGATCTTCTACTTTCGCGTTCAGTTTTGCAGCGAAGTAGTAGCGCAGCCACTCTGGGTTCATACCGATTTCGAGGTAACGCAATGGTGAAATGCCAGTGCCGCGGGATTTGGACATTTTTTCGCCAGAGACTGTCACAAAACCATGTGCGTAGACGTTATCCGGTGTCTTGTAACCAGAAAATTTCAACATCGCAGGCCAGAACAACGTATGGAAATAGGTAATATCTTTACCGATAAAATGGATTTGCTCGGTGGTTGGATCGGCCATGAACGCGTCAAAGTCGCGTCCGGTTTTGCCGAAATAGTTTTTGAGCGACGCCAAATAACCGACCGGTGCATCCAGCCAGACATAGAAGTATTTACCTGGTTGATCCGGGATTTCAATACCAAAATAAGGCGCATCACGGCTGATGTCCCAATCACCTAGGCCGCCTTCGCCTTCAAGCCATTCTTTGCATTTGTTGGCGACTTCAGATTGCAGACGATTGTCTTGCAGTGCCCAGCCGCGCAGGAAATCAACGCATTTCTGGTCCGATAATTTAAAAAAGAAGTGCTCTGATGACTTCATGACTGGCGTAGCGCCCGTCAATACAGAGTAAGGATTCACGACTTCGGTCGGTGCATAGACTGCGCTACACACTTCACAAGAATCGCCATACTGGTCTTTCGCACCACATTTAGGGCATTCGCCTTTGATATAGCGGTCCGGTAAAAACATATTTTTAACCGGATCATAAAATTGTTCGATGGTCTTGTTGGTGATGAAACCAGCCGCCTTCAATTTACGGTAAATGTCCTGGGATAAGGCATGATTTTCTGGGCCGTCGGTCGAATGCCAGTTGTCGAACTGGATGTGGAAACCGTCCAGATATTGCTTGCGGCCAGCCGCAATCTGCGCCACGAATTCTTGTGGCGTAATACCCGCTTTTTCAGCCGCAATCATGATCGGCGCACCATGCGCATCGTCAGCACCAACAAAATGCACTTCGTTACCCGACATTCGCTGATGTCTCACCCAGACGTCAGCCTGGATATATTCCATGATGTGACCAAGGTGGAAGGGCGCGTTTGCGTAGGGAAGGGCAGTGGTAACGAACAGCTTACGGGTCATGTTGATGCACTTTTTGAATTAACGGACAAGGACATTATTCTAACAGCGAATCCGTCACTGAAAATGCTCAGCGACACAGAAGACGCTAGTGAGTCGACTAAACATTTAATTTTTACCATCTTTTTCGGTGTAAAAGCAGTATTTTTAGGAGGAGTACGTATTGATTGCGCCTCGGCACAGCATAATTGCTCTAGTTTAATTTCCATATGGAAATTAACGGTATGAATTAAAGCTGTTAGTTACGGGGTGGCAATCATGAGGAAGCCAACCTAAACCAACGCAAATGGCATAACAAACTACGGGAGGGCATCCAGTAGTTTGTATTAGTTGATACATTGCACAACTATTTCAATGTAATTATAAAAACATCCCACCTGAGGCTTCGATACGTTGTGCATTAATCCAGCCGTTATCCTGATTCAGTAACGATGCAATCACGCCGCCAATATCATCCGGCAGACCAACCCGACCCAGCGCAGTTTGCGAAGCGATAAAGGTATTGAGCTCAGCATTGTCGCGCACAACGCCGTGTCCGAAGTCGGTCTCAATGGCGCCTGGTGCAACGACATTGACGGCGATAGAGCGTGGCCCCAATTCTTTAGCTAGATACCTCGTGAATACTTCAATCGCTCCTTTCATCGCCGCGTAAGCGGCATAGCCCGGCAACGCAAAACGGGTCAGACCCGTAGAGACATTGACAATGCGACCGTGGTCTACGATGAGCGGCAATAATTTCTGCGTCAGAAAGAATACGCCTTTAAACTGAATATTCACCAATTGATCAAATTGCGCTTCGGTCGTGTCAGAAATCAGCGCATGGATACCAATACCGGCGTTATTTACCAGAAAATCAAAATGAGTGCGTTGCCACTTTTGCGCCAGCGTTTCTTGAACGCGTAAAGCAAAGGTATCAAAACTCTGGCTGTTACCGACATCCAGTTGCAGTGCGACGGCCTTTTGTCCGAGCTGTTCAATTTCAGCGACCACAGCGGCTGCTTCAATTTCTTTGCTGTGATAAGTCAAAATTACGTCAACACCTTGTTGAGCTAGTTTTAACGCAGCACTTTTCCCTAAACCACGGCTGGCGCCAGTAATGATAGCAATTTTAGTCGTCATGCATTTCTCCTCAAGAATGGTTCCCCATACAGGGAATGAGGCAAGTATATTGATCTCAATAAATAAAACAAAGATAGAAAAATTGATTACACTGTTCGTTTTTATTAAACAATGAGTCCGCCGAGGAAGTCGATGAACCAATTTGACGCGATGAAAATTTTTGTACGTGTTGCCGAATTGGCGAGCTTTACTCAGGCAGCCGATAGCCTAGGGTTACCCAAGGCCAGCGTCTCAACGGCAGTTAAACAGCTGGAAAACACACTAGGCACGCGTCTCTTGCAGCGAACGACCCGCACGGTACAGATGACGCAGGACGGCATGGTGTATTACGAACGCAGCAAAGACATGTTGATTGATATGGACGAGTTACAATCGATGTTCCGGCAAAGTGAGGTTGATATTAGCGGCCGATTACGAGTCGATATGCCCGTTGGTATAGCACGGGCCAAAATTATTCCCAGACTGCCAGAATTTATTCGCGCCCATCCCAAACTGGACATTGAATTAAGCAGCACCGATAGACGCGTCGATCTGATACGCGAAGGCTTTGATTGTGTTATCCGAGTCGGTACCTTAATTGATTCTAGCCTGATCGCACGCCCATTGTGTCATTTCAACCTGATTAACTGTGCCAGCCCGGTGTATGTCAAACAGTATGGTATGCCGCAAACCATTGCTGATCTCTATACGCACAAAATGATTCATTACGCACCATCGTTCGGCGCATCTGTCAGCACCTTTGATTACATGATAGGGAATCAGTCCTATCAACAACCTGTTGCCGCGGCGATGGTTGTCAATAATGCCGATGCATACCAATCGGCATGTCTGGCGGGTCTAGGGATTATTCAGGCACCGGAAATCGGTGTGACAGACTTAATTGAGCAAGGTAAGTTGATTGAGTTACTGCCAGACTATCGTGCTGCTCCCATGCCCGTCTCACTCTTGTATGCCAATCGCAGACACCTGCCAAAACGCACGCAGCTTTTTATGAACTGGGTTGCTGATGTGATGCAGGATTGAAGAAATCCAAGATAGAAATAAGACCTCATCTGTATGTCTAGTATTTATTTTAATACCTGATATTGATTAATGAAGTTCCGAAATCAGATAACAGGCAATGTCATTCTTTTGGAGAGCAAGTGATGTTTTTCTTCCGCCATCCGAAGTCAGTCGTTGATCCCCGCGCTGTTGCAGTGCAGATGGTCAAACAAAACGCCACGACCGAGTTTAATGCTAACGTTATCGTGATCAACGATGAGCCTATCAAAAAGCAAACTGTCATCTCTGCACCTGATCCCGTTTTAACTGTCGCTATCAAAAAACGACGTAAGGTATGATCCTTAAAAAGTGCTCTTTGCTACCACTTTTTCCAATCTATGTTGAATGAATATCACGCTCAATTGCCTGCCGCGAGGCCTTTAAAGAAATAGGGCAATCTTATATCCAAGAACTGATTGACGCATGTTTGGCACGGCATCAACGCAGAATGATGCCAGATAAATTAGTGGCACAGGTCATGCCATATATTAACGCCGCGGGTGACTTTGCAACGATGGCTGAATTGCGCTTCATTGTCATGCTCTGTATGCAGCAAGTATCCGTGAGCGGCCCGCGTGAAATGTGGGAGCAGGTTACTACGCAACTATTTCCAGTTTGATGACATTGGACACAGCTTCATCGTCATCAATGTCATATCTCAACAAAAATTGCATTGCAGATATATGCATGGTAAATTTGTTCACCTTCTGGGTGAGGTTGCTAGCAACGTAATCAAGCCACTATAAAAACACTGCAAGAGCGCCATTTAAAACGCAAGGCATCAGTTTGATTGCCTAAAAAATCTACAATATAAAAAAATGAATACTCTCTCCGTCGCAGGCAGGCTTCACGGTCTGGATACCCTGCGGGCATGCGCCATTTCTTTGGTGCTGATGTCGCATTATGGTGTCGTGGTTAGCCACAAACCTACATTTGGATTTTTAACGGATATTGGTTGGATGGGGGTTGATTTATTCTTTGTGCTTAGTGGCTATCTGATTGGTAATCAGGTGATTTCTGCGTTTGCCCGTGGTGATAGCTTCTCAGTGAAAACGTTTTTTGCGCGACGTTTATTGCGAACGCTTCCAAATTACTATGTCGTGCTGGCGCTGTATTTGATCTTTCCAGTAGACTTAGCCGGAACAGCGACGGCGTCGATATCGCGCTTTTTGAGTTTTACACAAAATATCGGAATGCATTTTGGTGAAACATTTTCACACTCATGGTCACTGTGTGTCGAAGAGCAGTTTTATCTCATCCTGCCGCTTGTTGCTGTATTGATTGCCCGCGCAAAAAAATCACTAAGATTGGCATGGTCGGTTCTGATTGCGGCGATACTCACGGGTGTTTTCGTCAGGGGATATGCCTGGTTAGCGCATGGAAGAGAATCGATGACTGACGTTGATTACGCAGTGCGCGTCTATTATTCCAGTTTTGCCCGTTTTGATGAATTATTGCCGGGTGTCGCGATTGCCTTACTCAAAAATTATCATACGACAGTATTTGACAACATAACGCGCCGAGGAAACCTGTTGCTTGTGCTTGGTTCGACTGCATTTGCTGTCATGGTTTATCTGATGTTGAATTATTTTGATACGGGTGACGGGTTTAATTTTTATCTGATGACGTTTGGTTTTACTTTGTTGGCCGCAAGCTTTGCCATATTGACCATGGCAGCGCTGAGTCCTACCTCGTTTTTGTATAAAATTCGGGTGCGTGGTGCTGAGAATCTGGCGTTGTGGTCGTATGCGATTTACCTCGCGCACAAACCAATTTATAAAGTAATGGTAGCTCCCATGAAGGACCTGAATATTGATATCAACGCGCCTCTTGGTATTAGCATCGTGATGGTCGTCGCCATTGTTGGCGGTTGGTTGCTGTTTCGTCTGATAGAAACACCATTCATGCAGTTGCGGGAAAAATTATTTCCCGCAACCCGTTGCGCATAATCGAATTGACCGTAGGTCATCTTGACGATCAAGCATCTGCGCACCAGTACTTTGAGTTGTTCGTCAATTCGTGCGCGTTGGTGATCATCTCGTGCCTGAAGTTCAATCAGGTGGATTCGTTGCACCATATTGAAGATGATGTGCGCCATGAAGGTGCCGAATACTCTTTGCAATCGAATCTATCATCAGACGTTCAGAAGAATAGACATTGCGATTGCTGCATTCTCTGCTGACGTTATTCAATCAAAACCGCCTCAATATGCCCACAAATTCTTTGGCACGCTCCTTGCATTGTGAATCAACATCCAAGTTGTTCGGCAATTTTTCAAATTAATTCGGGGTACTCTCATGAAACTGATTCAACGTAAAAAGCGTCGTTTTGTTGTGGCGCTGGCCATGACGTCCTTATTTGCAGGGACGACCGTTCAAGCACAAACCGCGCTGGATGATATTTTGAAGTCTAAAGTTCTGAAAGTGGCGGTACAGACGGATTCAGCACCTTATGGTTTCGTGGGCACCGATCTTAAGCCGATCGGGCTCGATATCGACATGGCAAACTATATTGCTAAAAAACTTGGTGTGGCCGTTGAATTGGTCCCTGTGGTGAGCGCGAGTCGGATTCCTGCGTTGCAGACGAAAAAGGCCGATCTGGTGATTGCCACATTGGGTAAAAATCCAGAACGGTCTAAGGTGATTGATTTTACCTCTTCCTACTCCCCTTTTTTTCAAGCGGTGTTTGGTCCTAAAAGTACGAGTATCAAGAGCTTTGCTGATTTGACCGGAAAGAAAGTGGGGGTAACGCGCGGTGCAATGGAGGATCAGGAGCTGTCAAAACTGGCACCCGCTGGTACGGATATCAAACGCTTTGAGGATAATAACGGAACAGTGGCTGCTTTTGCTTCTGGTCAGGTACAGTTCGTCGCACTAGGCGCCTCAGTGGCCGCCAGCATGATGACGAAAAATCCGCAGTTGGCTACGGAGTATAAGTTGTTAATTAAAGAGAGTCCTAATTTTATCGGCGTCGCCAAAGGCGAAGACAAGCTAAAAAATAAAGTGAATGAAGTTCTCGACGAAGCCAAAAAAAGCGGTGAACTTGATGCATTGTCGAAAAAGTGGCTAGGACGCCCTGCTGGTGACTTACCTCTCTAATACCTATTAAAGGCCTTCAAAAGGGTATAGTGGCAATGAATGTACAACTTGATTTTGCAGCAGTGCTCTCTGAATGGCCACTCTTGCTGACCGGTGTTGCGTGGACGCTGGGGCTCACCATCGCTTCGGTCATTATAGGGACGCTCTTAGGAATAGGCGGCGCGTGGGTACGAGCACGAGGTTTTGGTTCTGATATGGCACCTGCGTGGCTCAAGGCCGTCGTGACAGGGTATGTGGAACTGATTCGAAACACCCCCTTCATCGTGCAATTGTTTTTTATCTTCTTTGGACTGCCAGCGGCAGGTTTCAAACTATCTGCAGAGATGGCGTCTCTCATCGCCATGGTGGTGAACCTCGGTGCTTACGCCACTGAAATTATCCGGGCTGGGTTGGAGGCGACACCTAAGGGGCATATCGAGGCGGCACAAAGCCTAGCGCTGTCCAGACGGCAAATTTTTTTATGGGTAGCGTTGCCACCAGCGCTGCATAAAATTTGGCCAAGTCTCGTGAGTCAGATCATTATCGTCATGCTGGGTTCTTCCGTCTGTGGCCAGATTTCTACCGAGGAACTGAGTTATGCGGCAGACTTAATTCAGAGCCGTAACTTCCGGTCTTTTGAGGCGTTTATTGTCGTTGGTGCTCTGTATTTGCTGTTGTCAGTCATGATGCGCTATGCACTCAATTGGCTTGGTGCTACTTTTTTATTTGGCAGGAGATAGGCCATGATGGAGTTCTCATTTTGGGATATTGTGCGCAACCTCCTGATGGCGATGCGCTGGACAATCGGTTTGTCGATGATTGCCTTTATTGGTGGTGGACTTGTTGGTTTGCTGTTGGTATTACTACGCCAAAGTAAATCGGCGTTCATGAACCTCTTGGCGACGACGTATGTACAGATTTTCCAAGGGATTCCATTGCTGGTGCAATTGTTTCTCGCCTACTATGGATTGGGGTTATTCGGTATTAACGCGTCGCCTTGGGTCGCTGCAAGTATAGGACTGACACTCTATACCAGTGCCTTTTTGTGTGAAATATGGCGTGGATGTATTGCTTCTATACCCAAGGGACAGTGGGAAGCTTCTGCTAGTTTAGCGTTAAGCTTCTATGAGCAGATGCGCTACATTATTTTCCCTCAGGCGATGAAGATTGCCGTTGCGCCGACGGTCGGTTTTCTGGTGCAAGTGATCAAAGGCACGGCACTGGCGTCAGTGATTGGGTTCATGGAGCTGACCAAAGTCAGTAAGACAATCGCCAATGCAACGTTTAACCCATTTCTTGTTTTTAGTTGTGTGGCACTGATGTATTTTTTATTGTGCTATCCCGTCAGCTTGTATGCAAAGCACCTTGAAAGGAAGATGCATGTCCATCGTTGAAATTGTCGGTCTGCGTAAATCCTTTGGTACGAACGACGTCCTCAAGGGCATCGATTTGCAGGTTAAAAAAGGGGAGGTCATCGCTATTATCGGTAAAAGTGGCTCTGGTAAAAGTACGCTGCTACGCTGTATCAATGGCCTCGAAGCATTCCATAGCGGTAACCTGAATGTGGATGGCAAGCCCTTGATTCACGATAGTGTGACAGCGATGCGTGAATTGCGCCAACATGTGGGAATGGTATTTCAGAGCTTCAATTTATTTCCACACTTGAGTGTAGGTAAAAATATCATGCTAGCGCCAAGCTTAGTCAAACACAAAAATGCTGCAGCCAATGAAGCGCAAGCGCGTAAACTATTAGATCGTGTCGGACTGAGTGAAAAATTTAACGCCTATAGTGAGCAGCTATCAGGTGGTCAGCAGCAACGTGTTGCTATTGCCCGCGCACTGGCCATGGAACCAGCCGTGTTATTGTGCGATGAAATCACCAGTGCGCTCGATCCTGAATTGGTGGGAGAAGTGTTGCGAGTCGTTGAAAGTCTTGCCGATGAAGGGATGACGCTGATCATGGTGACGCATGAAATGAACTTTGCCCGCAAAGTGGCAGACCGCGTGATTTTCATGCATCAGGGCCTAGTCCATGAAATTGGCGAACCCGCAGAATTATTTGCGAATCCCAAAACACCTGAGTTGCAACAGTTTCTTGGTGCTTTACATAGCTAACTGAACTTTAATTGAACCTGAACCGCGCCTTAGAATAGAAGCAAAAGGATGGTCACCATTGGGTAGCAGGTCTCGGTTATGGCTTTGGATCTGTCGCCACCTTTGGTAGTGGAAATCTGTTCTCGGTCGTCTTTTGCAACGCTCTTGTAGCCCATCTCTCCATCACGGCACTATTGGCCTGATTGCGTCCTCAATTTCCTCATGTATTTTTCCTGTGAAATACTCTAAAATCACAGTGATCTTGCCGCCATTACTTATCGTTCAAACTTCTGCGATTTTTCTCACGAACATTGAATCCTATTTTACCCAACAAATTTCACAACAACTAAGCTAAAGCCGACACACTTTGATATCAGATTTCAGTTTTTGTGGATATCAGTCAGGCTCAAAATACTGAGGTATCAATTGGGAAGTATTTAGAGGATGGCGATGCTAATTGTTGTACTCTATACGGTGTTTGTTGGTGCCAGCGCTGCTGAGTTTTCCACAGTGCAGATATCCTATGAAAATCGCCCACCACAGGAATTCAATTCACCCTTATAAAGGCTCTGGGTGCGCGTGAATTGGGCTGGATCGGCAAAAAACTGTCGCCGTCTTGTGCTATTGGTGTCTATAAAACATCAGAATGCGCTTGGCGAATACTGCTAGATCTATTGTAGTAATTCGGCTGATGTTGACATCATTAAACTGACCAACCAATCCCTTAAGAAGCTAAAATTTAACTGATTTCATTGTTATTTTTATAAATCTTGATGTTTTAAAACTACATTAAGCAATAGATGTTGTTATAACATAACATTTTCTAAAAATTAACATCCCTGATTGACCTGATCAATAAAGATGTATCGACGTTGCTAGGGAGGATGTTAAATTAAGATAGTCAATGTTAAGAGAGTCAATTTTATTCCGGATGAGATTTGGTTGCCTTATTGAAATTTTTAAAAATTATCTTCAACAAAAATGACACTATGATACCTGTCGGCCGTCTGTTGGCGTTGATGTTTAGTATGGTGTCTGTGTCGGCTGGCGCAGAGACCATTCATGCTTGTGTTGACCAAACTGACCTCCCGCCATTCAGTTACGCGCAGCGGGTCGATGACAAGGTGACAGATCGTGTCGTCGGCGCAAGTGTCGATCTCCTCAGGAAAATTGGTTTAGCTCATAGCTGGACCATAGAAATCCAGTCGTTGCCTTGGACAAGATGCCTTGATATGGTCGCCCACAATCGCTTGCAGTTAGCTATCAATGTCGATAAAACTGATGCAAAAGCAAACAAATTACAGACCAGTACCTCCTATTTTACGTTGCATAACGTGTATTTTTATTCACGTAAGATGCATCCTCAAGGATTGACCTTAATCAATCTCGCTGACGTGCAACATTATCGTCGTTGTGGGTTTCTAGGCTATCATTTTGATCTATTCGGTGTCGATAGCAACCAAGTTGACCGCGGTATGAGTAGCGGCTATGAGCAGATGATTGCTAAACTGCACCTTGGACGTTGTGATTTATTTATCGACAGTCGAGAGACGATGGCGGGGCAATACCTGATTAATCCTAAGTTACGTAGCTTGCTAGTCAACGGTTCCTTGGTTATTCAACCATTGCCCGGTGAGCCGTTGCGAGACTTGCACTTCGCTGTGTCAGGTTCAACGCCGCAATCCAATTTGTTATTGAAAGTGATCAATACAAGCTTAGAAAATCTCGACAAGACCAAGACTATGGATGACTTAGTGAACAGCTATCTCAAATAATGATGAGCATGCGTATGCAGATGCCTAACTCTAGGCGCTATAACTCCATTCAAATCGCTTTGTGTGCACTGCTGTGCGCGAACGCTTTGCACGCGAAGGCAGCGCAAGGAGACACCCCTGACTTAATGAACAACAGTAGCATATCGATCCCAACACAGCCCATGTTTGCGCTCAATGGCTTTGGCACCATTGAGGAGGCGCATACATCAGAAAATTACGGTGATTACGTGTTCGATAATCTACAACCTAAAGGTATTGGACGCAATCGTAGCTGGAGTGGTGACATCGATAGCAGGATTGGCCTGCAGTTGACTTCCCACCTGACATCGACATTGTCCGGTGTATTGCAGGTCATTTCTGAATACCGCTGGAATAATACCTACACGCCATTCGTTAGTTGGGCCAACCTGCAATATGCAGTCACTCCTGATTTTAGTGTGCGGATAGGTCGAATTGCCATGCCTAGTTTTATGGCGTCAGACTCGCGAAAAATTGGTTTCAGTAATATTACCGCACGTCCTCCAGTGGAGGTTTATTCGTTGTTGGCGCTAAAAACCAGCGATGGCGTTGACACGACCTATCGCATGCATTTCAATGACACGACAGACAGTACCACCTTGTTATATGGTAAATCGACAGTAACCAACACCAGCGGCGTTAATATCCACTCGACAGATATACGGGGCATCTTCAATAGTCTTGAATTTGGCGCGACCACGCTGCATGCGGCTTATCAGGAGCGCAATGTCGATAATCAGCATCCAGCGCTAGGCAAGTTTTTCTCGGCCGGGATAAATTACGATCCAGGCACTTGGTTTGCTTCAGCTGAATGGGTAAAAGTAATCAATTTTAATGGAAAAGGTCTGAAAGTACCGCGCGTTGCCTGGGATATTAACGCCGGTCGGCGTTTCGGTGACTTCGCACCGTATGTGACAATTGCAGCGTTACAACCCAACGTGAATACGGGCTCAACGCCTATCGCACAACGCAGTTATGCAGTTGGTGTACGGTGGGATTTGATGCGTAACATCGACGTTAAGGCGCAACTCGATCACGTGCAGCCTCGGTCTGATTCGTATGGGACATTATTGAACGTAAAAAAAGGCTCGCCCACTGGCAGTCAGTTCAATGTGGTCAGCGTTGTCGTTGATTTTATTTTTTGAATGGGCACACTATGCGCACATTCTATCCAGCTAGCCTCGCTCTGACGTGTCTTATGCTCTGCGCTTTCCCCGCGCAGGCTGAAGTGGTTGTGATTGTTTCTACTAAAAATTCGACTAAGAGTCTGAGCATTGAACAGGTAGCAGATATTTTTCTTGGCAAAAATGCTAGTTTCCCGAAAGGTACACGAGCGACACCGTTAGACCAGAATGAGACCTCTGCTGCGCGTGATAAATTTTATTTGCAAGTGTCCGGCAAAACATCATCACAAATGAAAGCACATTGGGCAAAGATGCTTTTTACCGGCCGTGGTCAACCCCCAGTCGAGTCGGGCGACAGTAGCGAGATAAAACGTCTAGTGGCAAATAATCCGGAATTAGTCGGATATATCGATAAGAAGGATATCGATGACAGTGTTAAGCCTATGTTATTTTTACCTTAGACTTGTCTTACATTAGTTAAGCCGCTTTTTATCAATCCTCACTTTGTCGTTATTCGGCGCGACACCTATTTGGCGCTGCGTGTGACTGGTTTTTACGTCACCATGTAAGTCGAACTACGACAGATATCGGTGAGAACAATCGTCCTTTAATTAAACTCTTTAGTGATTTTAAGTAGAAAGAAGCCATATTTCTGGCGTTTTTAGGGATTAAAGGTGGGTGCAAACATCGACAACGAATTGATTGGTAAGAAAATTGATAGAGCAACCTATGAATGCCATTGGTAACAGTGATCGTCACAGTTAATATGACAGGCCTATAGGGCACAATCGAGACCGTCATCATTTTATGAAAGAAGACGGTGATGTTTGGGATGAATGAATCGGAGGAAGAATGTTGAGAGTATATGGGCATCTTAGTTCAGGAAATTGTTATAAGGTTTTTCTCACACTCAAACAATTGAATATCCCATTTGAATGGATTGATACCGATGCTGTGAAACATGAAACTCGCGCCCCTGAATTTTTGGCGATGAATGCTAACGGCAAGATCCCATTGCTTGAAATCTCACCGGGTCAATATTTGCCTGAGTCAAATGCAATTATGCATTACCTGGCTGAAGGTACGAAACTCTGTCCTACTGATCGTTTTCATCATGCACAAGTTCTGCAATGGCTTTTCTTTGAACAGTATAGTCATGAACCGTATATTGCTACGTCAAGATTTGTTTTAAAGTTTCTTGGGAATCCACCTGAACGTTTTTCTGATATAGAACGGTGGAAAAATCCTGGATATAAGGCACTTGATGTCTTAAATACACATTTAGAATCTCGCCGCTTTCTTGTGGCTGACACATATAGCATCGCAGACATTGGTTTGTTTGCCTATACCCATGTCGCTGATGAAGGTGGTTTTGATTTGTCTGGTTATAAAGCGTTGTTAGCGTGGTTGGAACGAGTGAAAGAACAACCTGATTTTTCGCCAATGGAATAGTGAACTAAGTACCGAGGGACGCTCACTTATTATTCAAAGGACTATATGTACCCTGTTCAACTTAAACAGGTGATGAAAACTTATCACCTTGATGCGATCGACGTACCCGCTCTGGTGGACATCAATCTACAAATACGGGCAAATTGTTTTACCGTGATCTCTGGTCCTTCTGGTAGTGGTAAAACGACGCTATTAAATCTGATCGGCTGCATAGATCGCGCTGACAGCGGTGAAGTTATTGTTGCCGATCAGGCTGTGCATACGATGTCGGATAATGCCTTGTCTGATTTTCGTGCGCAGCATCTCGGTTTCATTTTTCAGAACTTCAATTTGTTGCCCGTACTTAGCACTTACGAAAACGTTGAGTATCCGCTGATACTTGCCAAGGTCTCAGCCAATGAGCGCAAACGTCGCGTACTGGATTTGCTGGATGCAGTTGGCTTGGCAGACCGCGCAGAAAATCGTCCGGGTCAGCTATCGGGTGGTCAGCGTCAGCGGGTGGCGATTGCGCGTGCGCTGGCCACCGCCCCCAAGCTGGTATTGGCCGATGAGCCGACGGCGAATCTGGACAGTCAGACCGGTGAGGCGATTATTGCCCTGATGCGTAAGATGCAGCGTGAACGCCAGGTATCGTTTGTATTCTCATCGCACGATCCACAAGTACAAGCCGAAGCCGACGACACGGTTTTTATCCGTGATGGCCGCATTATCAACATCGAACGTCAGGCAGAAAAGCTGGGGGCAGCAGTATGAAGACTTTTTCTTTAGCACTGCGAAACTTGCTCAGAAATCGGCGCCGTTCGCTGACGACATTGTTGGCAATGGTGATCGGCCTGACCGCAATTTTGCTCTTCGGCGGTTACCGTTCGAATATTACCTACGGCATGGAAACAGGTATCGTCCAAGCTAACGGACATCTACAAATCCAGCATCAGGGTTATTTTTTGGAGGGTGGTGACAATCCGACTGCCTACGGTATTGCCGACTATCAGCATATCGTGGATGTGATCCGGCGCGACCCTGTACTGTCTCCTATGCTGACGATGGTGACGCCCACGTTGCAACTAGGCGGACTGGCAGGCAATTTTAGCGCCGGGGTTTCGCGTTCTGTATTTGCGGTCGGTGTAGTGGTGCCTGAACGTAATCGTATGCTGAACTGGAATGACTACGGCATGCAAAGTTATGCGCAGCCTCTGCCTTTAAATGGTAGCAGTCCGGATGCTGTGGTGATAGGCGAGGGTGTGGCGCGTAAGCTCAAATTATGCAAAGCGCTGCAGATTCCCGATTGTAAGCAAGAGGACACGCTCAATCTCGCGACCGGCAGCGCTGCGCCTAGCGATATCGCCGCACTCTCAGCCCTAGAAGAAGGCAATATCCCGAAAGAAAATGGCACGCGCATAGAAATGCTGGCAGCAACGTCGCATGGTGCGCCCAATGTCGCCAGCCTGAGCGTGGTCAAAGCCAAGAACATGGGTATTAAAGCCTTGGACGATGTGTATATGGCGATGCACTTGCAACAGGCACAAAAACTGATCTACGGCGACAGCGCTGGGCAAGTTACAGCGATTCAGATTCAAGTGCAGCATACCGTGCAGATACCTGCAGCAAGGGCTCGTCTGCAGGAATTATTAAATACGGAATTCAATCATCAACCGTTGGAAATTCTCGACTTCAAAGTGCTTAACCCCATGTACGTGCAGACGGTACAATTCATGAATTCCATGTTCGGTTTCATTTCGATACTGATAGGCGTCATTGTCTTGTTCACCATAGGAAATACCATGAGTACCGCCGTCGTTGAGCGTACTGTAGAAATTGGCACGCTGCGAGCGATGGGCTTACGTCGCTCTGGTCTGCGCAATCTGTTTCTGTGCGAAGGCATCTTGCTCGGTATGCTCGGTGCGATAATCGGCGTGCTCAGTGCATTGGTCATTGCCTATATCATTAATCACAGCGGCCTGTCTTGGACACCGCCTGGTTATTCATATGCCTACCTGATTCTGGTTAGAATCTGGCAAGACATTCCGCTACTCATCAGTAGCGTTATTGGTCTGATTGTTGTGACCGTATTTTCTGCTTGGTGGCCAGCAAACCGAGCCTCTAAAATGATGATCGTCGATGCACTGCGCCATGTTTAAGGATAAATCATGAAAACCATCCCTTTATCGTTATGCAGTCTGTTCCTGTGCAGCTTGCTCGCATCGCTATCAAATGCAGCAAATGCAGCCCAAAAGCCTCAGGAAATTCTGGCAGCCAGCGATGCCGTGCGTAATCCCGATTATCCATTTGGTCTGACCAATACCTTGGTCGAATATCGCAGTGGCAAACAAACGGATACCAGTACCTTGGCGATCTACTCCAAGGCTGATTCTAACAGCGGCCAGTTCCGCAGTTTGATACGGTATGTCGCACCGGCACGCGATGCAAACAAGTTGATTTTGTACAGCGGCAAAGATTTGTGGTTCTACGATCCCAGCAGCAAGGCTAGCATACGGATGTCTCCTCAGCAGCGCTTGCTCGGTCAGGCGTCGAATGGTGATGTGGTTACAGTGAATCTCGCGAAAGATTATCAGGCAATCACCGCATTGGAAGAAGATACGCAAGACGGCGACCGCCAGATCAAACATTGCTACAAGCTGGCGATGAACGCCAGTACGCCAGATGCAACTTATCACCATATCGATATGTGGATAGAAGTCGGCAATAACCACCCGGTCAAAGCCCGTTTCTATACCGAAAGTGGGAAATTGTTGAAGACGGCGTACTACCGTCGCTACGAAAAACAACTAGGCATAGACAGGCCGACTGAGACTGTGATTATCGATGGCCTTGATCCTAGTTGGGTCACCGTCATGCGCTATTCTGACCTGGTCAAACGCGATGTCCCTGAACTCTGGCTACAGCGCGATTATCTGCCACGATTCAAACCAGAATGATGAGGCCGCATCGCACGCCCCTGTTAATACTTTGTATGGCAGCGGTCGGATTGCTACCATTGCAATCTAAGGCTCAAGACGATCCTGACATCAGTGCGTTGTTGGTCGCCAATCAAATGCCAGATGTCGTCGAAAAAGCGAGTAACTGGCGCATTTTTAGCGAAGCTGCCGCAGGTGGTGGTGTACTGCGCAGCAATGCCAGCACCCAGCAAAGTCAGCGTCTGTCTTTTGATGTGCAATACGATGGCACTCTCGCACAAGGGTGGCGGGCGATATTGTCGGATAGACTCGACATCAATTGGCCTGCGCAAATCTCAGGACAAAACAGTATCAACACTGTCAAAGAGGCTTATCTCATCTGGCAAATGCAAAATGATATCTTGCTTGATGCAGGTCGTATCAATGTTAGAAACGGAGTGGCAACAGGTTATAACCCGACGGATTTTTTTCGGAATGGCGCTTTGCGATCGATTGTTTCGGCCGATCCTTCCAGCCTGAAGGAAAACCGTCAGGGCAGCGTCATGCTGCGTGCGCAAAAATTATGGGACGGTGGTTCGGTGACGGCGCTGTTTTCTCCCAAGCTTGCTGAGCAAGCAAATAACGCTAGCTTCAGTCTTGACATCGGCGCGACCAACAGTCAGAACCGTTGGCTAGTAGCACTCAGTCAAAAAATGGCAGAAGGATGGGCTCCGCAATTTTTACTCTTTAAATCTGAGCAATTACCAACGCAAATCGGTATGAACCTGACTACGTTGGTTAACGACGCGACCGTGGCCTATGTCGAATGGTCAGGTGGGCGCAGTCCATCTTTGCTGGCGCAAGCCTATCAACAGCAGGGCCTGTATTTCCCTGACACTAGCGCATTTCGCAACCGTACATCGGTCGGCCTCACCTATACCACGGAGAATAAAATTTCTGTTACGACAGAACTGGAATACAACGGAGGTGCCCTCGATCAAAACAAATGGGATGCATTACAACGAGGGCCACTGGCCATTTACGGGCAATACCGCAATTACCTTCAAACGGTACAAGAAGCGCCAACCGCGCGCGCTATCTTTGTTTATGCAAGTTGGCAAGACGCGCTACTCAATCACCTAGACCTCAGCGCGATGAGTCGCTTCGATGCCGTCGACTCCAGTCGTATGTCCTGGCTGGAAGCACGTTTTCATTTTAGCCATGCAGAGTTTGCCCTGCAATGGCAACGCAACAGCGGCAATCGCCTTAGCGATTACGGTGTCGCGACCAAAATGCAGAGCTGGCAATTGATGGCGCGATATTTTTTCTAATCAGGATAGATCTATTTTAAGTCTCTTTTTATCCTAGGCCTGGGTGATTAGTTTATCGAAAATTTCAATGCAAGGTTATTGTCTCGGTTCACCATTATGGTTGACAGAAATGGTCGATCCTGGCGCGTAGCGTGTTTGTATATGGTGCTCATAACCACGAAAACTGTAAGTGACGTCCCATGAGTCGGGTTCTCGATTTGGCACCGTTTGACAACGCTGTACGTCTCTTGAGTTGTGTGAGCCAGAATTGTCGCCAACGTTTGAACCAAGCACTGCACCTGCAACCGCACCACCTGCAGTGGCAATATCACGACCGCTTCCACCACCTATCTGATGACCAAGCACCCCGCCAAGTATGCCACCGACGATTGCTCCACCGACATTGTTGTGGGATGGTTCATTCGTCTGCTGACGCTCGGTCCAGCATCGCTGCGCTGACGCACCATAGACGGCATGTACTGAGGTGACTTGCGCCTGAAAAATATCTTCATCCGGACGACGTCGATATTCATACGCCGGGCCTGTTTGCTGTGGTGCTTCGTTGTCGTAGTGATCGCGATCATTGACTGGTCTTAATGAGGAGATCCGGTCATTCATACCCATGGAACTCAGCGAGGGATAATTCCCCTTTTGGAGAATCATGCATTTACCACCAAAACCTGCGTTGTCGCATATTTCCCATCGGCCATTCTCAACAATGATCGAAGAGGCTTTATCATTAAAACCATACCGATTCAGATCGCCAACTTCGTGGGCGGTTGAAAAAGTGCGTCCACGCCATCCGTTATTTTCGTAAAGTATGATCTGCGCCATCGCTTGTGCTGACAATGTCAGGGTAGCGGCCACAATGGCCGATTTGAAAAGTAGGTTCATCGCCTTCTCCAAAGAATATTTTATTAATGACAGAACAAATCATGGGGCGTAACGTTATTACGCAACATTCCTAGACATTCTGGGACTTGTTGGTAGGAAATTCAGTACGGTGAAACACATAAGACATTTGATCAGACGTTTGTTTTCAACTGAAATTCTATAAAACATCAATTCCCAGAATTTTCTTTGGCTAGCAAACATCTTGGAGGGCATGGTCTTTGTTTGTATCATTTATAAAAATGAAAATCAAACTAACAGCAGCCCGCTTTATCAGCGTGACATTTTTGCATCTGACATGACATGATAAGCCCAAAGGAATAACATGGTCTCTACAATATAAGTTAATTTAATTGTAGCTTTTCAAATCAACACCGAAAAATAGTTAAGCATCGAGGTACGGTTTCCGATGAGGACTTCTTAAGGTGATGGGAGCAAAATTGTTTGTAGAGGTCT